>Ga0315314_1000091_pt1 | contig 124659 bp, 116 predicted proteins | sample TDP9_MG_FD_203631 | JGI IMG/M metagenome (GOLD analysis project Ga0315314, IMG submission 203631) | Freshwater sediment microbial communities from Lake Towuti, South Sulawesi, Indonesia - TDP9 | ecosystem: Environmental > Aquatic > Freshwater > Lake > Sediment | place: Indonesia: South...
TTAAGCGTCCTAATCAAGTCTATCATCGCTATTTGTTCACTCGGGTTTAAGCCTGTAGCTGGCTCATCAAGTAGGATAAGTTGAGGCTCAGTCAATAATGCCCTAGCGAGCTCTACACGCTTCATTTCGACAGCGTTAAGGCTTCCCGCAATTAAATCCTTTTTCTCAAGTGGAAGTTTCACTAATTCAAGTGTTTCCAAAGCCTTTTCTTCTGCCTCCTTGAAACTTGAGATAGATTTCCTGCCAAATATGACTCCGCTCATAACGTTTTCAAGAACGCTCATGTTGACAAATAAACGTGTTATTTGAAAGGTTCTTGCGATACCTTTTTTGCATATTTCATGTATACTTAACCCGGTTATATCTTCATTATTGAAGAATATTTTACCACTCACGGGTCGGTATACCCCATTTATAACGTTTATCAATGTCGTTTTTCCAGCTCCGTTTGGACCAACTAAACCAAGTATTTCCCCGTCGTTAAGATCAAAACTAACATTGTTAACAGCCACAAGCCCTCGAAAACTTTTTACAACGTTTTTAATGCTTAGAAGATGTCTTTCCATGATTTAGTTTAATTGATTGTAATTCTATATAAATTTTTAGAACTTGTTACGGAAAGATTTATGGAGATACTTAACGGAACGTCCAATGCTCTACTGCTGAAGATGTTTAGAAGGTGATGCTATGTTGGCACCCCTAAGCGAGCAGTGACCCAGCCTTAGGATGTCTTTTGAAAAATGTCGAAAACTATAAATAATACATGAAAAAAACACTTACGGGATTCTTATGTTTCCGATACTCGAAATAATCATTGCTAGTATAATTCGAGGCTCCTTGTATGTTCTTATCTCTGCTAGCTTAGCCCTGCTCTTTGGAATCATCTCAGTTGCAAGTTTCATGCATGGAGACATGGCTATGCTTGGAGGATACATATCATTCTTCGTATTAACACAACTAGGCCTTGACCCAATCATAGGTATTGCTTTAACTGGAGCTATTCTGTTTTTCATAGGCTGCTTTGTTGAGAAATCACTCCTACTTCCACTACGTAGGATCAGCGGAAAATTATGGATGTTTAATACCTTCGTTTTAACGCTTGGGATATCTCAAATACTTCAAAATGGTGTCCTCGTAGCCCTCGGACCTATGTTTAAAGGAGTTAAATCTCTTTGGCCAGGGGAGGTAAACATATTTGGGATTACCACATCCATCGACCGTATGGTCATACTTATCTCAAGCATAACAATACTCATTCTATTATGGGCTTTCCTCAAATATACTAAGCTTGGAAGGGCCGTTAGGGCTGTAGGAATAAATGAGGAAGCCGTTGCTTTATTTGGGATAAATGTAAACAGGATATACATGTTCACTTTCGGCATATCCGGGTTACTGGCTGGTGTTGCTGGGGCTTTCTACATGGTGCTGTTCACAACGTATCCATTAATGGGGGTTACGTGGAACCAGAAGGCTTGGATAGTTATTACAATCGCAGGGATAGGTAATGTTAAAGGTGCAGTTTATTGTAGCTTCCTACTATCGTTCATCGAGACCTTAGCATACTACACTTTATCAGCTGGATGGCAAAGCGTAATCGTTGTAATACTCGTCATTCTAATTTTGCTATTTAAACCCACCGGGCTCTTCGGAACCGAGGTTAAAGGTATATGGGAAAGATAGTACCATTTAAAGAAAAGTCTGTGATGTATATTACGCTCATACTGCTGGTGATATCCGTAGTTATTCCACCTCTTCTTAGAAATGAGTATGTGAATAGCGTATTAATCTCATGTTTGTTATGGGCGGGAATGAGTACCGCCTTTGACTTGACAGCAGGGTATATCAAAGTGACCAACTTTGGGTTTGCAGGATTCTTTGCAGCAGGAGCTTACACCTCAGCACTCCTTGCAGAATATTGGGGGGTTTCACCGTTTATTGGAGCGTTGCCTGCGCTGTTAATTGCAGCTGTTTCAGGTGCCCTCATAGGCTACTTAACCCTAAGGCTGCACGGCATATTTGCGGCATGCTTCAGTTGGTTTATATCTGAAACATTAAAATATGTTTTAGCCGCAACCCCTGAAATAACACGGGGATATCATGGACTTGAAGTGCCTGTTTTCTTTCCGGGCATATCTAGGCTACCGTATTATTATCTAATTCTAATCCTATACATAGTCGAATTAGTAATACTACTTAGGATTGTTAGGGGAAAGTTTGGTTTTGCCTTCAGAGTAATAGGTGAGGATGAAACGGCAGCTAAAACGATAGGAGTAAATGTAACATATTATAAGGTCCTTTGCTTTACAGTCTCATGCCTATTCGCAGGCTTGCTCGGGGCCTTCTATGCACATTACATAGGAATTATAACACCTGATGTAAGTAGCTTATCCATAACTGTCCCGGCTCTAGCGATATGCTACGTGGGAGGTAGAGGAACACTATGGGGCTCCCTCCCCTCAGCGTACATGATAATCCTCCTATTTGAAGTGTTCAGGCCATTATGGGCATATAGATTCATCATCTATGGAATCCTACTAATAGTTGTAATGATCTGGGCCCAAGGAGGCATAGCAAGCCTCATTAAGAAGTATATGAAACCAAAATCCCTCTAAAAGATTTCAAAAACTTTAGATTTTATTGATGCATTAAGTCTTTTCTTATAGGATGAATTAAAGTTTCAAGTAAATAAACTGGTATTCAAACTCATTTAGAAAAGTAAGAAAGGAAAAATGGTTGCTATACGTCAACCAGTATCCTCTTGGCTAATACTAAATTCCAAGCCTAAATCCTTCAGTTCTTCTTTAACTTTAGTGTATACTTCTAAGCACCTCTTAGACGGCTTTCCCGTCTTAATGTCACAGCACTCCTGATACTTAACCCCTAGGGGTGGATCTGCAACCTTATCCACGTACTTCGGTAGAAGAACTTTCACTATTTCATTGGCATCCTCCCTCCTCATTCCCTTGGTAGCGTGAGCAACCTCAGAAGCAAACATAGGCTCTAGCGGGGTCAAGTAGTCTTCGTGTTTTGCTTTTCCCACCCCCACAGACTCTATGGACACTCCTGATGAGACTGCCGCTAAGCGTTGTGCCGCTATTTCGTACATACACATTTCAGTGCAGGGACCAGCGGCTGTGTAGTTTAAGTGTAGCGACAGCAGGTGGGTGTTTCTGCTTATTGCTTGGGCAAAAACGCTCGTCACCCATAGTAGCTCCGGAGTACTGTTAGATGCGTAGTTAATATGTACCGGGAAAGGTAGGTGCCACCCTGCTTGATACACGAGAATCCCCATGAAATGGCCAGCTACGGTTGTGACAGCAGTTCCCTCCGGTCCACCGCAGTAGCCGCCGAATAAGGGACCATTCTCCGCGCATACTCCTCCCCCGTACCCCAGGGACCGTAGGGCGCAAACTTTGTTTAGAAGGTCGAAGTTCGTTTTAAGCTCTGCGATTACCCCTGTAAGGTATCCGTCCGTTTTTCTTAACCCATAGTCGGGATGAAGTGCGGTATTTAATGCTACTGCCGTGGTCGCAGTCGCGAGGGCGTTCATGATGGGTAAACCTGGTCTTCCAGCCCTCCTTAACGCTTCTCTCGCGAGAACTATGTTTCTTATAGTCCCTAAAATCTCTAGAGGTGTTCCAGGTCTTATTCTTATTCCACGTACGGAAGTTAAAGCGGGTGTAGTTATCGAGTTGGCGAGGGGTATTGACGCGTAGCTCTCGACCAACTTCAAGAAGATTTCTTCGCAGGACACGGGGGCACCACCAGCTCCAATAAAGCACCAGGGCGGGGTTTTACTTTCTGGTTTTCTCGGGACTAGCGTTCTAGCGTCTGCTCCCTCCCCGAAAACAAGTTGAGATGGTGCTGTCTTTAACCTTTCCTTGATCTCGTTTTCGTCAAATTTAATTATTCTCCCTGTATCTGTGCAGTATGTGCCTACTTCACAATAGAAGTCCAAGGCAGCGTTAAACACATCATCCGCTAAGCTATCGTCGGATGGAACCGGCGTATCTGGGTCATATTTAATATCGTACTCCTTCACGACCTCCCTCAACTTACTCGAAAACACCCTCAAATCATATTCCCTTTCGAGGCATGGCTTTCCAGTCAAGGCTCTCTCTACCACATCCAAAAGGGTAACCATGTCTAGGTCGACCTCCTTCTTTCAACCAGTCTTGAAGCGACCATCACGGCTTCCGAAGCGGTTTCTGCATATCCGTCGGCGCCTATCTCCTCGGCCCACTCCTGCGTTGTAGCTCCTCCCCCCACCATAACGATGAACTTTTCTCTTTTCCCGACATCTTTTAAGTAATCTATAACGTCCTTTTGTCCTCCGATGGTTGATGACATAAGTGCTGAGAGGGCAATGATATCTGCTCTTACTTCCTCCGCCTTTTCGATAAGCTTTGATGTGGGAATGTCTATACCTAGATCGTGGACATTAAAGCCATTGGCTCTAAGCAGAGCCACAACGATATTTTTTCCTATATCGTGTATATCGCCTTTAACAGTACCGATAACAACTGTTCCTTTTTCGAAAGCCTTTTCTTTAGGTATATTAGGAAGCAGGATATCTAAGCCAGCCTTCATCGCATCCGCTGCCACCAATAGATCCGGCAAAAAAATTTCAAGTTTATCAAATTTTTCCCCTAGTACCGTCGCACTTACGGATAACCCCTTCTCTATCGCTTCAAGAGGGTCCAATCTTTTTTCAACAACTTCTTTAGCAACCTCTATCACAGTTTTCTCATTTCCGGCGATAACCGCTTCGCGCAGCCTCTTGAAAAGTTCTTCACTCAATGTCTAACCCCCCTTGCGGTATAGAATCTTTTGAATTTATATTAAACATTTTCTAAGAGACTAGCCTATCTTTTCCTTCTTTACCAATAAATGCTAAGGATTTTTATAACGTTCATGTGTAAGTGCTAGCAGTATTCATTACCAAAGTTGATCAATATCTTCTTTTTTCTCCTTATAACGTACATTGACCTTTCGTACAGCTTCACAGTTGGTCAAATCTTGTTTGCGCCCTTCGCGCATTCGATTGAGGAGGCCCGCAGCTTCTAATGAGCGAAAAGCCCCATTGGAAAGTAAGGGGAAAGAAGGAGCTGGGGCTTCTATGAGATTTGAGGGCAAAGATAAACGGAACGTGTACAGCGCCCTAGAACTTTCCGAGCGGGCTTAAGTGCTTGAGGAGGGCAGAATAGTTCCAGAGGGCAGCGGCGACCAACTCTTGGACGACAAGCACATCAAGAAGGCTTACCTAGGAAGATAGAAACCTCACTTTTTGAAATCAACTTAATAATTATCTTTAAAGTTCCTTTAGGCCGTCAACGGGCTCCTCTTAAGAAAACACTTTTAAACCTTAACGGTTAGCACATTAGGGTATGGGTTCAAAGATGTCTCATAAGGTTTTAAGCGAGTTAGTGAATATTGCTACACATCACAGCATGTTAGAGCCATACGAAAACTTAATGGAAAGAGGCGAGAAGGATGGTTAAGAGAGGTTTGAAGGGGGGTATCCTGCGCTACATTTCCAAGGAGCAGGTTGAGAGCATACACGCGGCTACCCTAGAGGTGTTAGAGCGGGTTGGCATGAGCAGTGATTCCGAGAGGATCATGGAGGTCTTTAAGGAGGCTGGCGCTGAGGTCGACTTCAAATCTAAGCGAATACGTATTCCCCAGGGGTTAGTTGAGGAGGCCATAAGGAAGGCTCCCAAGAAAATAATACTATGTGGGAGGAATCCGCAGCACGACATACTACTTGAAGGGTCCAGAATATACTTCGGATTGGGGGGAACCCCAACTCCATACATCCTAGACATTGAAACAAGCAAGTTTAGGAGACCGACGAAACAGGATTTTGCGGATGCAACACGCCTAGGCGATGCTCTTCCAAACATGAGCTACATAATGTCCATCGCTGGAGCCTTCGACGTACCATATGAAGTTGAGTACCTACACGAGTTCGAGACTATGTTCAGCAACACTGAGAAGCCAATCGTATACTCGGCGCCAGGAGCAGAGATATCGAGGTGGGTTCTGGAGATGGCCTCCGCCGTCATGGGCGGCCCTGAGGAGCTGAGGAAGAAGCCTACGCTAAGCCTATACAGCGAAACAGCTTCACCACTTTCCTTCGCTATGGAAAACGAAAACATGATCGAGTTTGCTAAGGCCAGCGTCCCAGTCACATTGGGTCCCATGCCTCTAGCTGGCGCAACAGCCCCAGTGACCGTGTGCGGAGCGGCTGTAATAGGTAACTCGGAGAGCCTTGGCGCGCTCACCCTAATCCAGGTCGTCAACCCGGGGGCTCCGACCATCTACTCCGGGTGGGGTGGGGTAATGGACCCGAGGACTGGGAGATGCGCGTATGGGGCCCCCGAGTTTACCATGGTAACCGCAGGGATCAACGCCCAAATGGCCCACCACTATGGGCTACCCAGCTTCGGATTTGGAGGATGCTCAGATTCTAAGTTGCCCGATGCTCAAGCGGGGGCTGAGGTCATGATGAACGCCCTCATGAGCGGGCTGTCCGGGGTAAACCTCATACACGACTGCGGATACTTGGCCGGGGGCAGTGTGGGTTCCATGGAGATGGCGGTTATATGTGATGAAGTCGTGGGAATGGTCTCTCGAATAGTTAGAGGGGTAACCGTGGACGACGAATCCTTGGCGGTTGAGGTGATCAGGAATGTGGGCCCAGGGGGCCACTTCCTCTCTCAAAAGCACACATTAAGGTTTGTGGAGCGCGAGATCTACATCCCGAAGATCTTCGATAGGAGACCGGAGGAGGTGTGGAAGAGAGCTGGGGAGAAGTCTATCCGCGAAGTAGCTAGGGAAAGGGTAAAAGAAATCTTGAAGGAGCACTATCCAGAGCCACTACCCAAAGACATAAAGCAGAGATTGATGGAGATAGTGAGGAAGGCTGAGAGGGAACTCGTAAAGAAGCCATAAGGTGGAAAGACATATGGTAGACGCTGTAAAGGTGTCTCTCCCTTACGGTGGCCGCCTTATTGAGTTTGAGATTCCAGAGAAAAACCTGCTAACCATCGCTAAGCCACCCTTCGGGGTCCCAGTGAAGGATGAGCGACGTAGTATTAGAGAGGCGATCACCAAAGCCATACACGAGGGGGAGCTTTCTACCACGTTAAAACCCACAGACAAGGTGGCTATAGCCGTAACCGACAGCACACGACCAACCCCGAACAATAAAATTCTCCCCATACTTATAGATGAGCTAGGGAAGTTCGGGGTTAAGGATGGAAATGTGGCGGTCATCATCGCCACCGGGATGCATAAGCCTGACAGCCCCGAGGAGATGAAAAGAAATGTGGGCGAGGAGACTTTAAGGAGAGTAAAAGTCGTAAACCATAACCCCGACGATCGGGAGCGCCTCGTAGGCCTCGGAAAGACCGAACTTGGAACTAACATAGAGGTTAACAAGCTCTTTGCCGACGTAGATGTCCGAGTAACTACAGGAACAGTGGGGCCATGCATGTTGGTCGGATGGACTGGCGGAGGAAAAACCGTGATGCCAGGCGTTTCGAGCAGGCACAGCATCAATCAAAACCATACATTATTCGTGAGGAACGTTAGAAGGACGAAGAGAGGAGCGATGTTCGGGCTAATAGAGGACAACCGGGTTAGGCGAGACATAGACGACTACGCCCAAAGGGCGGGGGTTAACCTCATCGTAAACACGGTCCAAAATGCGAAAGAGGAGATCTTAGGAGTCTACGTTGGCGACTTGCTTGAGGCTTACGGGAGGACTCTGGCACACGCTAAAAAGGCTATGACAGCGGCCGTCTCGGAGAAAGCGGACGTAGCGGTAGTGAGCCCAGGGGTCTACTCGCACGAGGTCAGCCTCTATCAGTCTGCGTCAAGGATGTTCGCATCGGTGGAGGGGCTTGTCGAGAAGGGAGGCACCATCGTTCTAGTATCTTCTTGTTACAAGGGGATCTATGAGGGAATCGAGCAGGAGGAGTTTAAGAGGGTCCTGTTGCGGTACCGAGACCCCGAAGAGGTTCTCGACCTGACGGAGAAGGGTGAAATACCCTCCTTTGAATCGTGCGTAAGCTACACGTTCGTGTGGATGATGAAAAACTTCACAACAATGGTGGTGACCGACGGCATGTCCAAGAAGGAGCTAGAGGAGATAGGGATGGAGCACGCCCCCACAATTAGCAAAGCCCTAGAGATCTCACTGAGCCGGCATGGAAGGGACGCCACCGTAACCGTGGTCCCCTATGCCGACATCACCTACACGGGTCTATAGGCGGGGAGCCAAAACAATTGCCCTTATTTTTGGGGAGAAGTTGAATGCTTGAGGCGGAAGACAGACGTGCACTAGATAACCTCAGAAAGTTCGCTATAGAGTTAGGAGCCGAAGATGGGAGAATAATAGCTACCAATAAGGTGGTGGTCGAGAACAGAGTCATCTTAAAATGTAAGTATTGGTGCGAGGGATATGGAGCAAATTGGTCATGCCCTCCCTTTGTCCCTTCTCCCGACGAGTTTCGCTCCATCCTAAAGGAGTACAAGTACGCCCTGGTGACTAGGTTCAAGTGTTCAGCAAAGGTTAACAAAGAGATCCGCGGTCTTCTCATGAACCGGGAACCCTTCGGGAAACGTGGTAAAGAGCTGGAGGACTTCTATAGAATCTGGGGTGAAGACAAGCGGAAGGCCCATAGATCTCTTCTAAAGCTTGAAAAGTTCGCATTTACGAAGGGATTTGCCCTTGCTTTAGGCTTAAGACCCGGATCCTGCAACCTCTGCACCCAATGCGACGTTAAGAAGCCTTGCGTTCATCCAGAGAGTCTCCGCTTCCCTCCTGAGGCGGTTGGCGTAAACCTTATCAAAACCCTCCAGAATGCTGGAATGAGCTTAAACTTCCCCATTTGGAGGTTGGAGGAGAGCCCGAGCCTCGTAACGGTGCTACTAATTCCCTAGGTACGTGATTGGGAGGCTCTAATCGGGGGATGGAAAATGCCGGAAGAAGACTTGGGGAAGGCTGTGGAGACCATAAAGAAGCAGTTTAAGGTGGTGGGCCGCGACGAGGAGCTACGTAGGGTTATAATCGCGGTGATGAGAGGCAAGCATGTGTTGCTTGAGGGGCCAGTTGGCGTTGGAAAGACCACGATAGCCTTAGCTGTTGCCAAGTTTCTGGATAGACCCACCTACAGAGTTGACAGTGATGAGAGGTACACCGAGCATAAGCTTGTGGGATGGTTCGACCCCTCTAGGGTTCTGTCTAAAGGGTATACCCGGGAGGCGTTCATACCTGGCCCGCTTACGGAGAGCATGTTGAACGGAGGCGTGCTTTTCATCAACGAGCTGAATAGGATGCCTGAGGGCACGCAGAACGTCCTCCTACCAGCCATGGACGAGAGGAAGATAGTAATTCCCAAGATAGGGGTAGTGGAGGCTAAAATAGGTTTCACTGTAATAGCCACACAAAACCCAGAGGAGTTCGTAGGAACGAGCCGATTAAGCGAGGCTCTTAAGGACCGCTTCGTCTGGGTTGGGCTAGATTACCAGCCTGAAACAGAGGAGGAGGCCATAGTTGTAAAGGAGACTGGCTACCACAACATGGAACTGGTCAAGATTGCGGTAAGGATAATGAGGAAAACGCGGAATCACCCAGAAATAAGGCGTGGTTCTTCCATTCGCGGAGCCATCGACTTCGTCGACGTACTTCAACATCACCCCAATCCCCTGGCGCTTCCAGATTCAACCTTCGTCAACGCAGGGATCATGGCCCTCCACAACAAGATAGAGATCCAGGTGAGGGCGAAGAAGAGCAAAGAGGAGATAATAAGGGAAGTAGTGCTCTCGGCTCTTAATGAGGCGAAGGAGGAACGGTCCCCCAAGCCACCAAGTAGCCATGAGGTTGAAAGTGGCGCTGAGCGCTCAAGGGACATTGCTGTTGCGATGGCTGGCAGGATAGGCATTCCGGAAATGAGGGGAGAGAGCATCCTTAAACATGCGATGGGCGTACTCGCGACCCAGAGCCAGGAACCGGGCGCCGAAAGCTTGGCACAGACATTGAAGAGGGCTGCCGAGGGTGGGTCGAGGTGGTCCATACTGGAGGCCTATTCGCTTCTAGGTGACGACTTAACGGCTGCGGAAAGAGAGAGCATTGAGAGGATTGTGAGTAGGATAATAGCGTTGATCGCCGCAAGTATAGGAGAGAAGGGAGCTAGGAAGTTTTACAGGAAGGTAGGTCCATTTACCCCAGGCCTTGAGGAGTTCGATGTGGAGCTAACCCTCGAAAACTACCTAGGCAAAGGCCCCTTAGGGTACGGGGATATAGCCGCCATCCATAAACTACCGAAAAGGCTCGCCGTCGCCCTCATGTTGGACATAAGCAACTCCATGCAAAGGTTGAAGGTAGTCACCGCGGCCATAGCCGTAGCCGTGCTAGCTCACAAGCTGGAGAACGACTATTGCTCCGTTGTAGTGTTCAAGGACGAGGCTGAAGTCCTCAAATCCATGATGGAGCCGCTGGATGTAGAGGGGCTCGTTGGGAAGATTTTGAACTTAAAGACAGCTGGGCTGACCAACATCGAGGAAGCCTTGAAGAAGGGGGTTGAAGAGCTGGAGTCGCTTCAGGCGCAGGAACAGGTTGGGGAGCGTATGGGAATCATTGTGACAGATGGGTGGGTCACAGCCGGCGGGGACCCAAGGGAGATTGCAGGCTACTTCCCCAAGCTACACGTCCTGCAAGTTGGAATAGGCGGGGGCATGCAGGAGAGCGAGGACCTAGCCAAAGACCTAGCTAAGATAGGTGGAGGAGAGTACATCTTCGTTAGGGATTTTGGCGAACTCCCCCACGATGTTATGAGAGTCTTCAGGTAGCGACTCTAGTGTTAAGGAATTAGCCTTGGAAGAGTTATCTACTAGAAATCGCCACCGATCCCGTTTTAACTTGGAGCTTATGGAACAATTTTTTTAAGAGTCCTAAACCTTGAAGAGTTTAAGGTGAGAAGTCATGGGGTTGTGGACATCGAAGAAGAGGGTTCTTTCAGCCATTGCAGGTGGGAGGGTTGACAGGGTCCCAGCTACCTCAGTTAGTCAAACAGGAACCTATGAGCAGATGGAAAAAATAGGCGTTTGGTGGCCTGAGGCCCATCTTAACGCTGACAGCATGGCGAGGCTGGCTATGGCAGCTTATGAGCTAACCGGCCTCGAAACCGCTAGAGTCCCCTTTGAGCAAACCGTTGAAGCTGAAGCTATGGGCTGTAAGCTGCGCTTAAAGAAAGACATACCTGCCGTTATAGAGCCAGCGCTCAAAGACCTAACCGACCTAAAGGTCCCAACTGACTTCCTATCTCTAGGAAGAATCCCAGTGATAATCGAGGCTGTTAAGATACTTAAGGAAAAGGTCGGGGACAGGTTGCCAGTCATTGCTAGCGTGGTGGGGCCATTTTCGTTGGCTGGGATGCTTATTGAAATGACTGAGTTTTCATTACTCGCCGTCACTAATGTCAATGTTGTTAAAGGTGCATTAAACAACCTCATTGAGTTATCCATTGGCTACGCCGACTCTCTCACAAAGGCCGGGGCGGATGTTGTGGTCATAGAGGACATGATGGCAAGTATAGTGAGCCCCCCTATGTGCGAGGAAGTGATCCTACCGATTTGGAAGGAGCTGGAGGCGAAAATAAAGGTTTTCACAGTCTTGCATGTGTGTGGCAATGCAACATCACATCTAGAAATGATGGTTAGAAGTGGTGTCGATGCTATCAGCATTGAGAAGAAAACAAGCTTAGAAATTGCAGTGGACCTTGCGAGAGACAAAGCTGCAGTCATAGGCAACATAGACCCAGTCACCACTTTATTCATGGGAGAGGCGACGGATGTAGAGCGCGAGGCAGAGGAAGCCATCAAAGGAGGCGTGGACTTGCTGGCGCCAGGATGCAGTCTAGCTCCCGGAACTCCCCTAAAAAACATCAAGGCCATGGTAAAAGCTGCTGAAACCTATGGTTATAAACGAGGTGGCAAAAAATAGCGACCGAGGCAAGAATAACCTTTCAGCCTGAGGGAACCAGAAGTCGGGCGCCCTTAGGAACATCCATACTCGAGGCGGCGAGGAGAGCGGGAGCCGGCATACAATCAATTTGTGGTGGTAAAGCACGCTGTGGGAAATGCACCGTTGTCATGAAACAGGGGATCGAGTTCCTCAACCTAGTAACAGAGTCTGAGCTTAGGTTCTTGTCTGCAGCTGAGCTAACAAGCGGCTATCGCCTCGCTTGCTGTGCTCTTATCGCTAAAGAGGGACCTATGGTCGTTGAGATTCCCTTAGAGACTCGTCTTGGTCGCCACAGACTCCTCGTAGAAGGCATTGAAGCCCCTGTAGAGCTCTCGCCCATTGTTAGGAAGTTCGCAGTTAAGATGCCAAAACCGACATTACATGACGTAATGCCCGATACGGAAAGGCTGATTGAAGCGATGAAGGAATCGGGGGAAATCGGAGGACCCTATTTGGACTACGAGGCCCTGAAAGTGCTACCTCAGGTTGTTCGTGAGGGGGAGTGGACGGCGACTGTAACCTTGTGGGGCGCTCGCGAGGTGATATGTGTAGAACCTGGATCCACCTCCCATCGAATGTATGGAGTGGCTATCGACATCGGAACAACTAAGCTCGCATGTTACTTGGTTGACTTAAACACGGGCAAGATCTTGGCAACAACGTCGGCACCTAACCCGCAGATACCCTACGGCGAAGACGTTATCTCAAGGATCACCTTCTCCTCGGAGAGCCCCCAGAAGCTAGCCGAGTTGCAAAAAGTTATAGTTGGTGAGATCAACAGGTTGGTCTCAACGGCTTGTGAGGAGGTAGGTATCAAGGCTGAGGAGGTGTATGACATGACTGTCGTTGGCAACACAGCTATGCACCATATATTCTTGAACCTAAACCCGAAGTACGTGTCCTTGTCGCCATTTCCGGCGGTTATCGGCGGATCATTAAATGTGAAAGCTAGAAGTCTTGGAGTTCTCATCAATAAGGGAGCCTACGTGCATACGGAGCCCTGCGTAGCGGGATTTGTTGGAGCCGATGCCGTCGCCGACATGCTCGCAACGGAGATATACAGACTCAATGAGCTCTCCATGTGCATAGATATCGGAACCAATACAGAGATCATGCTTGGAGGTGAGAGAAAACTCATGGCGTGTTCGTGCGCCTCTGGACCGGCATTTGAAGGGGCTCACATTAAACACGGGATGAGGGCTGCAACCGGGGCCATCGAAAGGATATTTATCGACCCAGAAAACCTTGAGGTTACATATAAAACAATAGAGAACGCGAAACCTAGAGGACTTTGCGGTTCAGCCATAGTGGATGTCGTTGCAGAGATGCTGAAAGCAAAAGTAATAGATCAAAGTGGCAAGGTCAACACAGAGCTCAAAAGCGCGAGGCTTAGGGTCAAGGAGGGAGTTCCCGAGCTTGTGATTGCTTGGGGCAATGAAACAGAGGGTGAGAACGACATAGTTGTAACACAGCGGGACGTACGTGAAATACAGTTGGCGAAAGCGGCCATTTACACAGGCGCCAGCATTTTAATGAAAAAGATGGGAGTGCCAGCGTCAGACATTAAACACATTTTTATAGCCGGGGCCTTCGGCACGTATGTAGACCCGAGAAGCGCCAAGGTAATAGGCATGTATCCAGATGTGCCACTTGACCGGGTTAAGTTCGCGGGAAACACAGCGGGCTCTGGAGCGAGGATGACACTAAAATCGACTAAGGCGAGAAAATTAGCGGAGGAAATCAGAGCAAAGGTTGAATACTTAGAGCTTGGAGCGGATCCGGAGTTCGAGGGGGAGTTTACCAACGCCTTATTTTTCCCACACTTAGAATTAGATCGCTTTCCGAGTGTGAGGAGGATGTTAGGGCTTTAGTCCCTTCCTCTTCGTCTTTTTAACTCTTCAATGAGCTTGCCGATGAGCCTTAACGCATCCGCAGCGTCAGGGGCATACCCATCAGCCTCGTACTTTTCTGCCACGTCCTCTGTTACGGGAGCACCACCAATAACTATTTTCGCCTTGCTTCCTCTTTTTCTGAGATCTTCGATAACTTTCTTCATCCCACCCATTGTAGTAGTTAGAAGAGCTGACATGGCAACGATGTCGGCGTCGTGTTCTACAGCGGCTTGGATAAATTTTTCAAGCGGGACATCTTTACCGAGATCTACAACGCGATAGCCCGCGGCTTCTAGGACAACCTTCACCAAGTTTTTCCCTATATCATGGATGTCTCCCTCAACGGTTCCAATGATCACCGTTCCAGTTTGTTCTGCTGATTCAACCTTGAGGTGAGGCTTCAAAATATCTAAGCCAGCGTACATGGCGTGTGCGGCTAGGAGTAGCTCGGGTACGTAATATATTTTCTTGTCAAAAAGCTCACTAGCCTTCATCAACCCATCAGATAAACCGTAAGTGATGGCTTCGTAAGCATCGATGCCTGCTTCAACAGCCTCTTTAGCTAGTTGCGCTGTTAAGTTTCTGTCGCCCTCAAGAACAGCCTTCGCCATCTTCTTGAAGAGTTCATGTTTCGATTCGAGCACCGTAACCCCTATAACAAGAATTAGTAAACTTATATTAGTTTCCATTCCTGAGGGGATTTGGATGAACGCAAGAGAGAGAGTCTTAAACGCGATTTTCAATCGTGAAGTCGATAGGGTACCAGTGATCTCAGCAACGACTGTGGCAGCAGAGGATTTCATGAGGGCTTACGACGCCTGGTGGCCGGATGCGCATGTCGATCCCGAGAAGATGGCCAAACTTGGATCGGCGGCCCATAAGATGGCTGGGCTTGAATCGTTGAACGTACCTTTCTGTCTCACTGTAGAGGTTGAGGCGCTGGGTTGCCAAGTGTCTCTTCACAAGAGGGGGGAGATGCTGAGGTGGCCGTCGGTCATAAGTTGCCCCGTTAAAGAGCCCACCGATCTGGAGATTCCGGGGGACCTCGCTGAAAAAGGCAGGATTCCAGCCGTGTTAAAGGCAATTAGGCTCATAAAAGAGGAAATCGGGGAGGAAGTGCCAGTAGTTTCGTATGTTACAGGCCCGCTTACTATGGCTGGCTACATACTTGGCCACGATCAGCTCCTAATGATGAGCTTAACGGACCCAAAGAAAACTAAAGCCCTTCTAGAGATGACAAGCAGGGTTGCAGCTCATTACGGTGCTCTCTTGAATGAGGCCGGAGCCGACATCATAACGGTTCAAGATCCATCTTCTTGCTGCGACGTTATAAGTCCAAAAATGTTTAATGACCTCGTTAAACCATCGTTAAGGGAGATCGTGGCTCAGCTCAAACCACCAAGAATTTTGCATATATGTGGCACCGTCAGGCCAATCCTTAAGAGCATGGCAGAGTGTGGAGCCGAGGCGTTAAGCGTGGATGAGAGAGTTGATATTGCCGAAGCCAAGAAAGCCTTAGGACCTAAACCCACAATCGTAGGCAACATAGCACCGATATCAGTTCTCTTCAAGGGGACCCCTAAAGACGTTGAAAAAGCGGTTAACGAAGCTATCGAAGCGGGAGTAGACATAGTAGCGCCGGGATGCGACTTGTGGCCATATACACCTACTGAGAATGTGAAAACGATGGTTGAGACCGTCAAGAAGTATGGTAAAAGAGGAGAGAAATGTCAGGAATCCAAGGTAGTTTAGGTGTATACGTTCACCAGTTCCCCCTTGAAGCTCTAAAAGCAGAAGAGGGAAAGAGGAATCCATAAAATAATGGAGAGAAAAATCACCTTTTCCGACGTAGGAACGTTTCTTAAACGATACGGTTGGTTCTTGACCCTTTAGATATAAAAGTTCACTTAAATCTTTCATTTTAGTTATCTTTCGGCGGGTTCTAGGGCGGTCTTTCAGCTTAATTTTTTCACCATAGGTGCGTAAGCATGTAGAAATCTATTCTTTAAAACGTTTATTTTCGAGTTTCTGAAGCGGAGGCGTTTTTGAGCCTCATGCAGATGGTGACTTCGGTTTTGTTGAATAGTTTTCCTGTTTGTTTCAGGATTACGCTCATTCCTCGCAAATATTGAATGGCTTTATCTTCCAGCATTTAGGTGGATTAAGGGCGTCTTAAGGGAGCAACCATTTTTTGCGCATCATCTTGTATTGCTCAAAAAGGAGGGATTATGTTGTTCTTATTGGTGTCGGTTTGTCCCACAAAAAATATTCTTGTTTGGTAATATGTCGTATCTCGAAGTTTGCCTTAAATAAGCTGGCACTCCTTTACCGCTACTACTAGGAGGCATAACGGATGATGAGGGATCCTAACATAAACCAGAACTGGACCATTTTCACTTCGCTTTACGAAGCCCTCCAGGAGAAGGAGCGCAAGAAGTTTAGGTTAGCGAAATGTTCAGAATGTGGTCGTGCAACGCCTTATCGACTGAAATCCTCGGAGGTCACTGCAATTCAATGTAAAAGATGCGGAACCTCGATCCCAGTTAGAGCAAGGTGAAGTTATAGTGTTGGTTAATTTGATTGGTTGATTTGACTGCGGATATCTGTGAAATCAGTCATATCCCAAAAAATATTGGCAGGGGGTGCAATTGGTGGCGGGTGAAGTGTATGATTACATGATTGGGTTAATAATAGTGGGTTTGATTTTCGGATCTGCTGTACTGGTCGTAGCGAATTTGAGTTACGTGAATCTGCTCTACGTTGATCAGCAGCAACTTAGAAACGTAGCGTTGACGGCCTTAAAATCCATGCTTTTGGACACAGGGGATCCTGTGAATTGGGGATCCGATCCAAACGGTATTCAAAGATTCGGCCTAGCGTCTTCAGCCGGGGGTTCGTTTTATGTGCTGGATCCCAATAAGGTTCAAAGATTAGACATTGTGGGATATGATAAAGTGCGCGATTTGCTGGGGTTAGAAGGTTATGGCTTCAGCCTCCGTATACTTCCTCCATTCAACGTTACAATCACTGATAGAAATTTCGATTTTACTGAGCAACAAACCAGCATTGGTTTCACGGTGAAAGTATTGCGCCATGATGGAAGACCATTAGCAAACGCCGCTGTTTACCCGACGATAATTTATTCAGTTGAAGAGGAGACGACGGGAAATGTTAGTGTAAAATCTAGCACCGCCTCTACCCGTTTCACAGATCTTTTAGGAAGATGTGAGATCAATGAACTCTTAACGCCACCAGAAGGTGGACGAATCAGGGATGTCATAGCGTTTTTAAGGGTGACTGTGGCAGGAATAGAAACCGTAGTTGACATATATCATGGTGCCACTAATCCATCAGAAGTTATAGAGATCGATTATGGTACTGGAGATAATGTCACGCTTAGAATTCCGGAGGAGGAGTATCCTTTTGATCAACCGAATGAAGCAGACTGGGTTTGTAATGTAGCCGCATATTACGGTCAAGGAGATGTTCTAGATATGTACAGTGGGACGCAGGATACGGACAAAATAACATGGGGGGAGGGATACAAAACCTGGAATGGGAATATCCCTGGCATCCAGTCAAGCGATCCAGCTTTAGTGATTTTCGTGCTTTCATGTGTTCCTAAAGGTCTGGAAGGTGAAGGGTCAGGTAAGGGGAAAGGTATAGGTCGAACACCTATTCTGATTGTTAGTCCTGGTCCAAACCATATCGACCCTGAGGGCCTTCACTTTGGTGGTAACATTTCTGGCCCGACCGTAAGAATTGGCAGGAACGTTATCATTTCTGGAATGAAATATCTTTTAGAAATGACCCTTTGGAAAGAAGGTTAGTAGGTATTTTAAGACCCTTTTTTCCCATACCAATGCTCCTCTAAAAACTTAGGTATCTCTGAGGAGCTGGAAGGTCCAATCAAAACCTTCCATCCGGTCAGGTCTTCGATTTCACCACTCAGCTGTGCCGCCAAACCGGGTATAATCAGCGTCCTATGCTTCACTTTTTCCTCGATACTCGTTTCCCTGATGGCTTCAGCCACGCTCTCAGCGGTTAGTCCGCCTTTGCGCACCATGCGCGAGCGTGCCGCCGCGCTTTGAACGCCTATTCCCTCGCTGTCGATCACCAACAGATAGCATTTATTGCTGATGTCGGAGGATTCGATGTCGGATGCCACTGTGTAATACGTTAGGGCGAAGTTGGTCGTAAACATCACTGGTGATTTTTCATCCGGTTCTCCAAAGATTCTGAGTCCCGGTTTAACAGCCGAGGGTTTTCTGGGGTCGGTGTAAAGGTTTTGACGAAGTATGGTTATAGGCAGAAGCGTCCACCCGTCCGTGCTATGCATTATTAGGAGGTCAGCGTATCGGGTGATTAACATTGAGGCGGTATAAGCCTCCTTCCACTTGGCGACCTCCGGCTCTTTCTCGTGTTCGGTCCAGGCTACGATGGGGGTGCCGATTAGTGGAAAACCGAGAAGCTCGTCTCGCTCCTCACACGAGATTCGACGGAGCATGGTGAAGTTGTTGAGCGTATCTTTGAGGCCCTTACCTGGGAGGGTGCCTGGGTCTAAGGCGAGATCCTTCACGCCATATTCCATTAAAGCCTTCGTCATAGATTTGAGGAGTTTGAGGTCATTGGGAGCGGAGAGGGCGAGGGGACATTTATACATCAAGGCTAAGTCCGCCATGTCTTTCCAATTGTCCTTGGTGGCTGCGTGAATGAGGGGCCTCTTTTCTGGGATAGCTTTTAAACCGGCTTCAAGAACGCTCGAATCAAATGAGCAAAGAGCCAGTGGCAAGTTTGTGTTTTCCGCTATCTTTTTCACCGTCATCCCAAACTTCGCAGGATCGTTAGAGGTGGATCGAACCGCTATTAGATTGAGCTTTAATTCTTGGCCGAGATAAGTATATGAGAAGCCTTCCACTTCTTTAACCCGCTTTAAAAGTTCATTATGAGGCAACTCGTCTGTGACATCAATGGCGATTGCCGTTGGATTAAAGTAGGCGAGTTTGTGACGATACATCACGAATTGGCCGCCGATTTTAACCGCTCTCTCGCCCGTGCCGATGGTGATTTCCTTGACCGGCGGCTTAAGCAAATGCCAAAGTTTTTTGTACGCCTCTTCGTATCCTCTCTCAAGAAGTGGAGGACACCCTTCTATAGTTGCCTCTCTATTGACCAGCTTGGATGCAAAGGCCATGCAACTCTTTTCCCCACATCTCTCACAGTTCGTTCTTGGAAGTAAATTATACACGTCGATAGGGCTGATTTCCCTCTTGGACAAGCCTATCATCCTCCTTAGATTCTCATGAGATGCCAATCAATCTCCTCAAGTTTCCCAGCGCCCTTTCCCATCAGCTTCTCGATAACATCTTTAACCGTTTTAACGGCTAGGGGGTGCATCATCATGAAGTAGTTAACGCCAGCTAGGAGACTTGTTAGGGCGGTCACTGTTTCCCATAGGGGGCCTCGAAGCTCACGGGGTTCCCACTCGGGAGCCATTTTCTTCCAAGCTTCTCTGGCAAACCAAGCGTTCGTTACCCCCGACGCCATAGGGTGTTGAAGCTCGTAGTCGCCCATCAATGCAGCTAAACGTACGCGCTCCATCAAAGTAAATGTGAATTCTAGCCCATAGCCAAGGGACGCCGTTGCGGTGTCCATTACTATTTGTTCCCTGGGGAGTATTTCGTAAAGCTTGTGGTTTAGCTCCCTCGCTTCGTTCATGTCCATCCCCGTGAGGGCAAGCGCAACGTGGCCGTACTTTTTGATAGTCTCCGCTGTTCTTTTGATGTCCATATAGGAGCTCACTGAGCTAATCATTAACCGCTCGCCTTCAGCCGCCTCCGTAACTTTCTCAAAAACCGCCAAGTCTTTCTCTGGGTCACCACACCCTCCGACGGCAAGCGGGACATCTACCGCCTGCAGCACCTCCTCAACGGTTTTCGCTGCCTCCTTCGGCGAGGTGTCCTTCGTCTGAGGATTAATGCTGGTTAGTTGTAGTGTAATCATCTCTGCTCCAAATTTATCGACACAGCGTTTAGCCCACGCTGCAGGGTCTTCTATCACGTCCTCAATATGCATCTTTAACGGCTTCGGTAGGGGGATTTTCATGTCAAAAACGTCACAAGCTACTACGGGGGGATGTGGTGGAGGGGTTTCAAAAGTGTAAAAAGCGGGGGACTTTTCACCTCCAATGAGTATGGATCTTCCGCGGGTTCCTCCCTCACTTTTTGTTGCCCCAAGCTTCACTTCCACAATCTGCCCAGGATATTCCCTGATTGGAGGGGTAAATGTAACCTCAGGAAACATCCTAGGCTTTATCTTCCGCGGCGGTGCAACTGGCGTCGGTGGGGCGACCGCCACGGCGGCTGGCTGCAACACAATCTCTAAGTCGCCGACTTCTATGTCTACATGTTCAAGTTCTATTTCCCCAAATTTGCTTAGAAACTCTAAGAGCTTAGGGCCAAACTTGATTACAGTCTTCTTCCCTTCCTTCTCCTCTCCCAAGATTTTCCCCTTTCCTCAATTATTTGAAAGATTTTGCGAGGTTTAAACTTGAGCAAGGCGTTGCCTCCTGTCTTCTCCTAGCCCATGGTGATGGTGTTATCGAGTTAATCTCAGTTCTTATGTTAGTGATTATGTAGGCGCCAGCCTCCTTAAATGTATTTACGACCTCGGCATAATAGGGTGGGATTTTTACAAAGGCTTTTTTATTTGAATCTCTGTTCGTATACTACTAAGAAGTGAGTGAACATTAATGGAGTCTTTACTTCCATCCAATGTGGAGGACAATGTTCTAGGTTTGACCAGAACTACACCACTATACTATGAAAACCCGTATCTCCGCGAGTTTGAGTCTAGGGTTCTGAGGGTTGTCAGCTTTAGAGAAAACTGCTACGTTGTTTTGGAGCAAACGTGCTTCTTCCCTGAGGGCGGAGGTCAACTCGGTGATGTGGGCTTCCTCATCGGCTCAGCGGGAAAGCTGAAGGTGATGGACACGCAAGCCGTGGATGACGTGATCGTTCATGTAGCTGTTCCGGTGAGCGGGGAGGTTAAGGAAGGCGAGGCTGTCCGTGGAAGCATTGACTGGGACGTGCGATATAATAGGATGAGGCACCACACGGGTTCTCATGTGGTCTTCTCCTCCATAAAGAAGGTTCTCGGCTTGGAGGAGCTCATGTATATGGGTGTGCAGATTAAAGAAGATGTTTCGAGAATTGACATCAGCTACGGTAAGCCTATATCCCCAAGCCAGTTGCGGGAGATAGAGCGACTTTCGAACAAGGTGTGCCTCGAGAATAGGATGGTGAAAATCTGGTCCACAACCCGCGATGAGGCTGAGCGCACCTATGGGAAACGACTTGGCTTAACCGAGGTCACTCCCTCTGGCACCGTTCGAGTGGTAGAAGTGGAGGACTGGGATGTGGCACTATGTTGCGGGACTCACGTGAGCTCGACGGCTGAAATCGGACTCATCAAAGTTTTGGACAGGTTTAGGTTGCAGAAGGGAGTGGAGCGAATCGAATTCACCGCCGGAGAGAGAGCCTACAAATACTACGATGATTCAATGGAAACGTTAAGCGCGTTAGCTCAACTCCTCCAATCTTCCACAAGAGAAGTTGCGAATCGGGTAGGCCTTCTCATAGGGGAGAGGAATCGCCTTAAAGAGGACCTAGAAAAGGTCAAAAATCAGCTAGTGGAGGCTAAAGCAACCGAATTCCTTGGTCAAGGGGAGGCTTTCGGCGAATTTAGGCTTCTTGTGAAGGAGCTCCCTGAGGTCAGCGCCGATGGCTTGAAGAGGACGGCCTCCACGCTGGTAAAGAGGGAACCCTACCTCATCGTCATCCTTGGCAGCGCCGTAGAAAAAGCGTGCATCATCGGCGCCGCTGGACAAAAAGCGGTGGAAAAGGGAATTAATATGGCGGAAACGATTAGGGAGGCGGCGAGGGTCATCAAAGGGGGAGGAGGGGGAACCGCCAAAATAGCCCAAGCAGGAGGAAAAGAAACTAGTCAGTTAGAGAAAGCGTTACACCAATACGCAAAGGATGTTTCAAGGAGGTTGAGAGCCCTTCTTCAATAATGCATGAGGTTAATTATCGAAGCCTTATTATGAACTTACCTAAGACGGTCTTGCTACATTGAAAGGTTATCCGCGTCCAAACTTTTCCTCAACCCTTTTCCTCTTTATACCCGTCTCTGTCTATGTGCCTCTACGCATGCGTCATCGTGTAAGGTTATGTTACTGGGAGACGTCCTACAAGATAAGGAAACTTTTAAATAGTCTCTTTCAGCATCATCTTCAAGAAGTGGTCATGATGGGTGACTACGTTCCACAACCCTAACTTGTTCTGCGACCCCTACTTTACATTAGTATTTGAATTTTCCAAAGCAAGGTGCGAAGGGAGGGATTGAGATGTCGGAAATGGGTATTACCGTGAAAAAGGCTGAAGACTTCTCGGAGTGGTACACTCAGGTCGTCTTGAAGGCGGAACTAGCCGATTACGCTCCGGTCAAAGGCTGTATCATCTTCAGAGCCTACTCCTACGCCATGTGGGAAAAAATCCAGGACTACTTCGATGAAAGGATAAAGAAAACAGGCCACAAGAACGCATACTTCCCCGTGTTCATACCCGAGAGGTTCTTGAAGAAAGAGGCTGAGCACTTCAAGGGCTTCGTCCCGGAATGCGCGTGGGTTACTCTCGGCGGAGACACCCAGCTGAAAGAAAAGCTCGCCGTGAGACCCACGTCGGAAACCATCATCTACACCATGTATAAGAAGTGGATAAAGAGCTGGAGAGACCTCCCCATAAAGCTAAACCAGTGGTGTAACATTGTCCGGTGGGAAACCAAAGCCACCAAACCCTTTTTGAGAACAAAGGAGTTCCTCTGGCAGGAAGGTCACACTGCTCACGCAAGTAAAGAAGAAGCTGATAAGGAGGTCATGGAGATTCTGATGATCTACAAGGACGTGATGGAAAACCTTCTAGCTATTCCGGTCTTGGTTGGGAGGAAAACTGAGAGCGAGAAGTTCGCTGGCGCTCTTTACACAACCACCCTAGAAGCCTTGATGCCGGATGGAAGGGCGCTACAGATGGGAACATCCCACAATCTTGGACAAAACTTCTCTAAGGCTTTTCGAATTCAGTTTGTTGGAGAGGATGAAAGGGAACATCATGTTTGGACCACATCGTGGGGCATATCCACGCGGTTAATCGGCGCCCTCGTGATGGTTCATGGTGATGATAAGGGACTGGTGCTCCCCCCGAAAGTAGCTCCATATCAAGTTGTTGTCGTCCCTATATTTTACAAGGAAATTGAAAGGGATATGATCTTGAGCAAGGCCAGGGAAATCTCTGAGAAGTTAAAGGAGAATGGAATAGCGACCGTCCTTGATGACAGGACAGAGTACACCCCTGGTTGGAAGTTTCATGAATGGGAACTCAAAGGAGTGCCGATAAGGATCGAGATCGGCCCAAGAGATGTGGAGAGAAAACAGGTGGTCGCTGCTAGGAGAGACACCTTTGAAAGGGTTGAGGTGAGGGAAGAAGAGCTCGTTAACGCCATCAGTGGACTCCTCAAGGAGATTCAAGACAGCCTTTTCAACCAGGCGAAGAAGTTCTTGGAGGACCACATCATCACAGTAAAAACCTATGACGAGTTTAAGAAGGCTCTAAGGAAAGGGGGCGGACTCATCAAGGCTTGCTGGTGCTCAAATCAAGGATGCGAAGAAAAGATAAAGGAAGAAACCGGGGCAACCATCAGATTGGTTCCCTTTGAAAGAGAAAAATTGTTTTCAGATTGCGTGTACTGCGGCGGTCAAGCAAAAGATGTGGTTTACTTTGCTAGGGCGTACTAGGCTGTGAGCACACTCCTGCTCAGACTCCCTCATTAAAGAGTTAATCATAAATTAAGAGAAGCTATATCGACATGTGTTGAGATGAGGATGGGACCATGAAGCTTACACCCAATGAAATGGAACGGTACGACCGTCAGATACGGATCAAGGGACTGGGAAAGAATGGGCAGTTAAAGCTGAAGAAAGCCAGGGTGATGGTGGCGGGCGCCGGTGGATTAGGGTGCCCCGCCTCCCTTTATCTTGTCGCCGCTGGCGTGGGCTATCTAGCCATCGTGGACCAGGAAACCGTTGAATTGAGCAATCTTAATCGACAAGTTTTGCACTGGGGCGATGACGTGGGCAAGTTGAAGAGCGTTTCAATCCTCGAGAAGCTTCACCAACTGAATCCCATGGTGGAAGTGGAGGCGGTTCCCAGAGTGATCACGCCGACTAACGCTCGAGAACTCGTCCACGGGTTTACGGTGGTGGTGGACGGCATGGACAACTGGCAAACCCGATTCATACTGAATGAGGCTGCCGTAAGGGAAAACGTTCCCTTCGTCCACGCCGGAGTCCACTCCCTCTATGGACAAATCACGACTGTCCTCCCCGGAAAGGGTCCCTGCTTACAATGCATTCTACCCAAAATCCCGCCAGAAGAGGAAAAATTCCCTATTCTAGGATCCACTGTAGGAACCTTGGGCTTGTTAGAGGCGTTGGAAACCATTAAAGTCATCACGGGCATCGGCGAGCCTCTGGTGGGGCGCATGCTCCACTTCGACGGAGAAACCATGAACTTTACCGTCATAAAGGTCGAAAGAAGGGACGACTGCCCAGTTTGCGGCTCCCTTTAAGCTTCGGCGCTCCAGCATGGTGGATGGCAGAACAGATCGCAGGTAACGGGTATGCTTTCCTCTTTGACTAAATTTGAAGTCAAGTCGTTCTGTTGTTGTACTTTGCCTGTCTAGCGGCCTATGGTTGGTGTGAGTTAACTGCGGATTTTTACATGTAGAATGGGATTGCGATCAGCAAGCTAATGGCTGCTAATATGGCGATCATAACAAGCCACCCAACTATGCATGTGAGAATGGCTCTGCCCGTCGTGAAGTCAAGTGCTTGTCTGACTGCGATCACCATGGCTATGAGTGTCCATATTCCCACGGCCAACGATATTAGTCCGCCCAGCAACGGAATGAAACCCAGTATGGCCAGCACACCTGGCGAATCTGAGAAGCCGATGCAGCGCAAGAGTTCTCCGTAGGTTGCTTTGGTCTGCGGTCCTTTGAAAAGTTTGGTTCCGATGAAATACGTTATGAAAGACCAGATAAGCCAACCAACGAGAGCAAAGACGACGCCTCCCACCAATCTTATCGTGAACGTAACTGGGCCAAGTCCAACGAGGAGGCTTCTAACTCCGCTCCCTATGCCTGAGCAAACGCTGGCAACGACCACCACCAAAAGCGCTTGGTTGGTAGCTGCAGGGTCAACCTCAACCTCCTCATACAACGAAACATCTAACTTAGCCGCCCTAATCATTCTATCGATCAGACTCATTTCCCTCACTCCACTCAACCTCTATAACTTTCCCTACTTTAAGGTTTTCACTAACTGGCTTAGCTACGTTTGAGATTGCTTCTCGTTTTTCTTTGACCAAGATATAGTTAATTTTAAAACGAATGAGAACAAAATATTGTATTCAAGAGGTGAGAGGTTTGGTGAAAGTAGACGATTATGAGATGGTTGAAGGACTATACTACTCCAAGGAGTACTTCTGGGTGCGCGTCGAAGACAGGAAGGCAAGGATGGGAGTCACCGACTACGCTCAAAAACAGCTGCGAGAAATCGTCTTCGCTGAGCTTCCAAGCGCGGGCGACACCATAACACAAAACGAGCCCTTCGGAACAGTGGAATCCGTGAAGGCAGTCTCCGACCTCGTTGCCCCCTTAAGCGGCACCATCGAGGAGGTCAATGAAGAGGCGCGTAGTAGACCGGAATTGCTTAACGAAGACCCCTACGGCAAAGGATGGCTCCTAGTCGTATCTCCAACCAATCTCAACGAGGAACTGAAGGGTCTCATGGACTTCAAAAAGGCTGTGGAATGGCACAAGGAGATCATCAAGGAAGGCTAAACATGCCTAGACGAATCGTCACCATCGGAGCCCACGCCGCAGCCGTCGACGCAGCCTCAGCCGCAAGAAAAACCGACAGAACCGCTGAAATCACCCTCATTACCACCGAGAAGAGAGCAGGGTACTCACGGTGCGGAATCCCATTCGTACTGGGCGGCCACATACCCCGCTTCGAAGACCTAGTTGTTTTCCCATCAACCTATTATCGCATGATGAAACTCAACCTTAGACTAGAAACCACCGCAACAAACATCAATAAAGAAGCCAAAACCATCGATATTCAAGACAAGACGGGAAAACAGGAAACGCTTCCATACGACAGCTTAATTATCGCCACGGGCGCCTCCCCATTCATGCCTCCAATAAAGGGCAGAGAAAAGCAAGGAGTATACGTGGTTCGCACCCTTGAAGACGGAGAGAGAATCGACCAAGCCATCAAAAAGGCAAAGTCGGCAGTGGTTGTGGGAGCGGGGTTAATCGGCCTCGAGACAGCTGTGGCCTTGGCTGAGCGCGGATTAAAAACCACGGTTGTGGAGCTCCTTCCCTACGTTCTTCCCGTCATGTTAGACGAAGACATGGCTAAAGTGGTTCACGGTATGCTCGAAGAAAAAGGCTTGAGGGTCATTGTGGGACGCGCTGTCGATGAAATCCTCGGAACCGAAAAAGTTGCTGGAGTTTCGGTTGCTGGGGAACAGATCCCAGCCGACTTTGTTGTGGTAGCAACCGGCATAAGGATTAACAATGAATTGGCTCAAAAAGCTGGCGTAGCCATTGGTGAAACAAGAGGTATAAAAGTAAACCTGAGGATGGAAACCAGCGTTAAAGACGTTTATGCGGCGGGAGACTGCGCTGAATCTATAAGCTTGATCACCGAAAGGCCCACGCTAAGTCAACTTGGAACAACGGCTGTAAGGCAAGGAAAAGTAGCAGGAATAAACGCTGCCGGTGGATACGCCATATTTCCAGGAGTCCTCGGCTCCGCTGTCTCCAAAATGTTTGACTTTGAAGTTGGCGCCACTGGTTTAACAGAATTCTTCGCAAATAGAGCTGGAATCGCGACAATCACAGGAAGCATAACATCGAAAACTAGAGCTGAATACTATCCGGGAGCCCAGCCAATAAGGGTGAAGATCATTGTGGAAAAGGAGACGCAAAGAATTATTGGCGGGCAAATCGTTGGCGGGGAGGAAGTAACCCAGCGTATAAATGCGTTGTCCTTTGCTATACAGAAACAGATGACAGTACGAGAACTGACAAAGGCAGACACCTGCTACGCCCCACCAGTATGTGAAACCTGGGAGCCAATGGTTCTTGCAGCCGAAACCGCCCTTATGAAACTCCGATAGAGTGCTAAAATTGCCCGTGAAAGATATAAATGTAGGAAAGTTAATTAAATGAAAAAATAATTAAACCTAAAATGGTGGTTTGAATGGCAATAAGAGTGGCTATAAATGGATTCGGCAGAATTGGAAGACTTCTGTACAGAGCGGCAATGGAGAGAAAAGCCAACATCGACTTTGTGGCAGTCAACGATATAACCGACGCAAAGTCGCTGGCGCACCTCTTAAAGTACGATTCAGTACACGGTAGACCACCCTTCGACGTAACGGTTGAAAAAGAAACCCTAATTGTAGACGGAAAACGAGTACAAGTCCTGAGCCAGCGTGACCCAGTTCAACTGCCTTGGAAAGACCTAGACGTTTACTTGGCGGTGGAATCTACTGGTTTGTTCACTGATAGAGAAAGTGCTTCCAAACACCTACAAGCGGGAGCCAAAAAGGTACTGGTTTCCGCTCCAGCCAAAAACCCCGACATAACCATAGTCCTAGGCGTTAACGAAGACAAGTACGATCATAAGAAGCACAACATACTCTCTAACGCCTCCTGCACAACCAATTGTGTAGCACCTGTAGCCAAAGTGTTAAACGATAACTTTGGTGTGAAAGCCGGACTTATGATGACAGCCCACGCCTACACCAGCGACCAAAGGCTCGTTGACTTGGTGCATAGGGATCCACGTCGGGCTAGAGCGGCTCCCCTCTCGATCGTACCCACAACCACTGGCGCAGCTGTGGCAGCTACCCTTGTACTGCCAGAACTCACGGGAAGAATGGACGGAATCGCCTTACGAGTTCCTGTTCCGAACGTTTCCGTAGTGGACCTTACAGCGGTGCTTAAGAAAGATGTCACAAAGGAAGAGGTGAACGCGGCATTTAAGAGGGCTGCTGAGGGTGAACTGAAAGGGATTCTAGACTACACCGAGGATCCCATCGTATCTATAGATGTAAACCATAACCCGTACTCAGCGGTCGTTGACGGTCTCTGCACCATGATCACGGGCGGCAACTTAGTCAAGGTGCTGGCTTGGTACGACAATGAATGGGGCTTCTCTTGCCGGATGGCAGAACTGATCGAGCTCATCGGCAAGAAAGCCGGCTTCTAAAAAGCAAACCCTAATGATCTCTTCAACGCTTCAAAACTTTCGCCTTGCTCATAAGTAGGTGGGAGTATGGCTAAGTTTTTAACAATCGATGATGTCAATTTCAAAAACAAAGTGGCTTTAGTTAGAGTAGACTTTAATTCGCCCATTGACCCGGAAACCAAGAAAGTTCTCGACGATACGAGGATACGAGCACATGCACAAACAACCATCAAGGAGTTGTGTGAAAAGGGTGCAAAAATCGTAATCTTGGCGCATCAAGGTAGACCCGGCGACCCCGACTTCACCCCGCTGAAGCAACACGCTGAAATCCTCGGCAAGATACTGGGCAAGCCAGTGAAATATGTGGAAGATCTTTTTGGAGAGAAGGCGCAGAAGGCTGTCAGGGGATTGAAGAGCGGTGAGATTCTTGTTTTAGAAAATGTTCGAACCTTTCCAGACGAACAAAACAAGGGAACCCCCGAGGAGCACGCAAAATCCGAGTTTGTTCAGAAGCTAGCCCCCCTCGGCGACGTGTTCGTTAACGACGCCTTCGCAGCCGCCCACCGAGCCCACATCTCCATCGTAGGGTTCACGGCGGTTTTGCCCAGCGTTGCCGGCGGGATCATGGAGAAGGAGCTCAAGGCCTTAGGCAAGGTCCTAGAGGCTCCTGAAAAGCCCTGCGTTTACATACTCGGCGGAGCCAAGGCTGACGACTCCCTAGACATCTCTCGATACGTGTTAAAGAACAACATCGCGGACCGCATATTAACCGGCGGGGTCGTGGGTCATCTCTTTCTGGCGGCCAAGGGCCTCAACCTCGGAAAGCCCAACATGGAATTGCTGGAAAAGAGGGAGTTAATGGGACTCGTGCCGGGCATACAGGAGCTTATGAACGTGTATCCTAGAAAAATAGAAACCCCAACGGATATAGCCATTGAGGTGGAGGGGAAAAGAAAGGAAATGACCATCGAAAGGCTGCCCACAAACTATCCCGTATATGACATTGGAGCAAAAACCGTTAAGAAATACAGTGACATTATACGCGGCGCCAAATCCATCGTTATCAGCGGTCCTGTGGGAGTTTTTGAAAACGTGGAGTTCAGTTTGGGAACCAGAGAGATCTTTAAGGCTATCGTTGCCTCTAAGGCATTTTCCTTGGTCGGTGGAGGCCACACTGTAGCAGCCGTCGAAAAACTGGAATTAGCGGACAAAATGTCCTACGTCAGCACTGCAGGAGGAGCCCTCATCGAGTTTCTCATGGGGAAGCGACTAGCGGGCGTCGTTGCTCTGGAGAAGGCGGCGGCTAAAGCCTAACCCTCCCCCTATTTTTGTTTTGAAATGTCGCACTTGTGGGGCGATTTTAATCGTTCTTACGTTTTGGTGTAAACAAAAAGAGGTACAGCAAGGGGCTCCTTACTCGATTAAGAAACTTAATCCAAACTAGGCTTATGTTTTATAAGGAAGTAACGTTGAAGTGTTAAGAACCTTCGTCAGCGAGGAAAGTTTAAGTTTCGACGTGAGAAAATTGTTTGATCGTTGATGTAACTCATCGTCTCGAATTAACTACTAATATGATAGAGGAATATAAATGGGAACCACCGGGAAGGAGATAAAACTGAATAGCCGCATTATCGAAAAAGGCTTAGCGTTCTTTTTGGCGTTCTCGGTGGCGATTTCAACAGTGATTCCCCTATCTTGGTCGCCGCAGTTAAGCCCCTACTTGGAAGCAGCCGTTGAAGCCGTTAAATGGGGTCTTCAGTTTTACATAACACCCACAGACTTTGGATATGGAATCCAGAGCCACAATGAAAAAGCTTGGGGTTTTGGACAGTACTACTACAGCAACGGAACCGGCTGTCCCGGTGGAGGAACATGGGTAGATGAGTACACTCTCATCGGAGGTCATGATGCGGGCCAGTATGGCCTCGCCGCCCTGCAGGCCTACGAGGTCACTGAAGACCCCTTCTTTCTAGAGTATTTTGAGAGGGTCTTCTTTTCTCATTATAAGAATGTTCAAGCGCCAAATCCGGACTGGGGGATACCGGAATACATTGAAGTGGATGGATGGAACTGTTCCCTTAAGGGCTACTTCATTGAGCAAGCATCGTATGAACCCGGTCCAGATGGTGCCTACGGTACAGAGGACGATGAAGTCACCTTAACCCCTATGTGGGTGTCAGCTGAACATGGAAACCCAATAGCCTTTGCTTTAATGAAGTACCACAAGCTGACTGGAGATGAGGAAGCGTTAAGGCTAGTTGAAGAGTATGCGAATTGGGTTATCGGACAAATATACGATGAAGGCACAGACTTTCCGGGAGCTATGGGCGCCATTCCAGCAGAGGCTTTAGCTAACACGTCACCTCGCATGTTTGAAACAGCGGAATCAGCGTGGTTTTTAGTTGAGCTTTATGAACTCACCGGAAACAAGAGGTACTTGGAAGCGGCAGAAAGGATAGGTCACTTCATGCTAGAAACTCAGTGGAGGGAGGACTGGAACAGAATTAGGACCGCTCTTCCCCCTCCTCAAGACAAGAGAATAGTAGGCGGATTGCCATATCTCTGGCACAACACTCTGAACTCTACGATCACCAACAGCACACTCACAACCTACGCTGGCTTTGTCTTAATGGCTTGGACGCGCCTTTATGAGGAAACTGGCAAGACAACCTATCTTTACGGAGTCGAGGGGTCGTCCTCTGATGTTAAGGGCGGGGCCCTAGCCTATGCAGACTGGTTGTTGAGCATGCAGGTCACACCGGAAGACTACGAATGGGGAGATCATGAATACTCAGATGATCCTCACGCAGTAGGTGGTTTCTACACAGGTTTTATAGTTATAGATCCCTGGTTTCCTTACAGGAACAGGCTAGACGTGTTCCAACCCGTTTGGTCGGCGGCGTACAGCATCCCTAGTCTTTTGAAGCTTTATGAAATAACAGCCAACTCAAGGTATTTAAGGGCCGCAAGATTAGCCGGAGGCTGGCTCCTAGGTCTTCGGAGAGACATCGACGGCGAATTTCCGTTGTTCACAATCGCCGGAAACTACTCCTACAAAGATGGGGGGTTCTGGGGTCTCTACCCTCAGCAATACATGCCCGACGATACATCCATAGAACCGCTAAGGGCGTTCTATGAGGCTGGTCTCCTAAACCTAGAATCGATAAGGAAAAAAGAGCTTTCATGGTATGAAGAGCGTTTCGAAGTAGACTTAAACGTCGAGGTATGGAGGGAAGCTTGTAGAGGAGAAAAATACATGAAGGAAATATCTTTCTTTCCGCCCCTAGGAGAACGTTACATTGGTTCACTGATTTGGCACCTCATGGAGTTTAGCTTTCCAGATGTAGGCTTCGAGCCAAGATACGCGAGCGATGTAGCGTTGGGACTGTTTGAGATAGGAACCACGACTCAGCCACAGCCCGGTGTGGGTTGGATGAGAGTGGAGGTTGCGGTCGCAATTATTGTGGTGATGGCGATTTTGGGGTTTGCCTTTTACAGAAAACGAGTGAAGAAAGGTGGGTTAGGCTCCTAAATCGAGGAACTAAACTCGATTTCTAGGAGGCGAAAAGAAAGCATCAAAGGTTTATGGGTTCGGTGGCCTTTGCGGAGAAGCCATCGAGTTGTACATGGTGATGTATATCGAGATCTCTTGACTTGTTTGGCGAGTTTGATTAATAGTTTGGGTAAACTTAATTTGTAAGTTTTCTTCTGAATTGTGCATGTTTAGCAGTCGTAACTTACGGAGTAAGAAGAGTAGAGCGGTAATGAAGGTTAGAGCTAAGTTGCTTGATGCAGCCAGATGTTGGTTTAACCAACATGATTTCATTGAGGTCCATGGTCCAACGATAATTCCTGCAACCGGGGATCGGCCTAGCTTCTTTGAGGTCAAATATTTCGATAAAAAAGCTTACCTTACCCAAGGACTGCAACCTTACGCAGATACCTTTATAGCAAGTTTAGGAAAAATTTACACGATCGCCCCTGCCTTCCGAGCGGAAAAGTTGAGAACGAGACGACATCTAACAGAATACTGGCTCATAGAAGCGGAGGCTCCCCAGTGTGACTTAGATGGCATCATTAGGATTCAGGAGGAGCTGCTGACCCACATCTGCCACAGTTTGTCCAAAGAGGCCATAGAGGAGTTGAAATGTTTGCGATGTCATGCTACGGATATGATGAGGGTGCAGACACCCTTCCCTAGGCTAACCTATGATGAGGTTATTGAGATGCTGCAAAGGGAAGGATATGGCATCCAGTGGGGAGAAGAACTGAGCTGGGAACTAGAGAGTAACCTTAGTTTTCGATTTAATCGACCGTTTTTCATTACGGAGTTTCCAATCGGTATCCAAACGTTCTTCTACAAATCTCATCCTCAAAGGCCAGAGCTAGCTTTGTCTGCGGACCTGCTTGCCCCAGAAGGTTACGGAGAGATTGCTAGCGGCGGACAAATGGTAGACGAAAAAGAGGTGTTGCTCAAAAAGATGGCGGAGGAAAAGATAGAAACTGAGGGCCAACGATGGTACATGGACCTTAGACGATACGGCTCTGTTCCCCACTCGGGATTTGTGATGGGACTTGAAAGGCTGATCCAATGGATCTGCAAACTTGAACACATAAGAGAGGCTTCAGCGTTTCCGAGACTATTCGATAGTATTTATCCCTGATTTTGAGATAGTTTTCTTCCAATTTTCCTGACAATTTTCATATATAATCTTAATTTTATTTTTTCACGGAAATCGGAGGATAATAGTTCTGGAGCTAGAATTAATGGTATATTCGAAAGGAAAATCAATAAGCAACTTAAAAGAGAACTAGTGATTAGTGGGATCTGAGATATTTGATGTGTAAGGAGACTTCCAACACCTGTAGCCAAGTAGAAGATTATCAATCCAATCGAATAGCTTTTAGCACAAGTTTCTTTGTTGGCTAGATCGCCCCAAACAACAAAGACATATAGCGTCGAAAGTATTCCCCAATTCAAGCCGCTTGCAACATACGCAAAATAAAACATTGCATAGCTTTCGACCAATTCTACAAGAACTGAGCTAATCCCATATAAAGTAAGGCCAAAAACTAAGGATAATCTTCGTCCGAATAAATCTGCAATTATTCCACCGCCCAAAGCTCCGAAAACAGCTGCAATTAGCTGCAAAACGGTGAGAAACAGGTAAAAAGAAAATGGAGTTTGTTGTAAAATATAAAATGATATGTTTCTACTCAGTGTTGCATTCATTGAAGAAAACAGTACCCATGGAATTGAGTAAAGAAGAACGGTTCTTTTCTCGGGATAATTTTCTCTCCCATCCTTTTTGGCTGCCAACATTGCTTTCTCTGGCCTTAATAATTTAACTGTTAGTGTTCCTAAACTAAGAATGACGCTTAACATTACCGTTCCAGAAAAATCAAGAGTTCTTGCTATTAAAAAATCTACAATATAATAAAATGGTAAAGAGAAAAATCCGATGAGACCAGCCACACGACCTCTTTCCTCTGGTATGGTTAATTTCCAGAAATACGTAAAGAACGCCAATTGACCTATACTGAAAAATGTTCCTGCTATGAAAATGATTATTAATCTAAAAATACCGTTTGAAACAAATAAGAGAAGAATGGTCACTATCGAAGTGATTATAGAACATTCATAAATGATATGAAGTTTATTGGGTCTATGAATGAAAAAACTGGTCAATAGCAATGTGATGGCGATGATAAAATTAAAAGATGCATGGGCCATCAGGCGATTCTCAGCGGATGAACTAACGGCATGACGCAGAACATGGATGGAGAAAACATAGTACCATGTAATAAAAGTAAAGAAAAGAATCATGGTTACTAGGAAGCCACGTTTAGTCAGTCGAACACCAGTCATCAGCATGCTCAATTCGTCGCATCAACCTTAATCTTATTTAGACTTAGATTCAGATTTAGATTTCGAATTCTAACAATTCTTAAAAAAGAAAAAACAGGATAATGTTTACAAGGTGAGAGATAATGAAAACTCTTAAGGAAAGAATAGCGGATATATCTCTGTATCTCCAATCTTTGATGGGACCCGATGTCTTTTCGGAGGTTCAAGATGCGGTTGAGAGAAAGGACAAGAACTTGCTTATTAAAGTGTGCAGAAAGGCCAAAATTCCAGAGATTTACTTAGGCCCTGTTGTATCGGTGCTGCTCACCGTTGGTCCCGTGATAAAATGGCCAGCAAGCTATTAGCTCCGCTATGCTTGCAATGTTGATAGGCTTTCGATAATAAGTTGGGGTTGCGCCTCTGCAAAGAACTTCAGCCTTTGGGTAGCGTTATTTTTGCTTTTTAATTCAAAGAGTTCCTCTACTGCCCTTTTGGTAAATTTTCTGATAGTTTTCATGGTGTTGTTTAACGCTTTTGTTTCCAAGGTTTCTTCTACAATTTCCTTTATGTCGGATGGTTCGATTGTATTTCTATTCGCTAGATTTTTGAGTTTTTTTCGAATTTTTTCAGAGCGTTTCCTTGTCCACAGTAAGGAGTAAGGCAATGCGCCGCTTCTTATTTTTTCAGTCAGCTCTAGCGTCAAGTTAATGGTTACATAGAAGTCCTTCCATAATTCTAAAATTGTGCCGAGACATAGCCCATAGTTACCCAGATGTTTGACATCATCTTCAGAACCATTCCCTAGAACTGCTCCAATTCTTAGACACGTCTCCAAGTTGGCGGCCTGCATTTTGATCACCCACAGTTTTTTCCTAGAGGAAACATCTTCCTGCCTCCGTAATCTAAGATTAACTGTTTCAGCCTTGGCTATCTTCGTCCAAAAATCCCAGAACAGCTTAGTGACAGTTTGACGCTTTATTTTATCCACGTTCATTTGATTAAGAATTGAAAAGGCTTTAGCTGAGGCAAGTCCGCCAATCATTAATGCTGTGCCTTCACCGAATTTTCCGAGAAGCGTCGGCTTAAACGCTTTAGACACAGTTTTATCTACTATATCGTCCCAAATGTTAAAGCTCAGGGTCATTAGGTCCATAGCTAAGGCGGCTTCATAGGTGACATCTGATAGTCCTCCGACTGCCTCACAAGAAAGGGCTATCAAAGATGGAGTGAGGGGGTCGCGCCAATTTTTTGATACAAACTCTAGAGGAGGCCGTAGATCCTTCAAGGCGGCATCTTCAAGTAATATGCTCCTAGCCCTATCTGCTACCATTCCTCCATTCTCTTCAAGAATCCTTTGGCAACGCTCCTTTAAGTTATATTTACTACACATTCTACTCGAGAATATTTTATGTCGATTCTCTTATTATAATTCTGTGTCAGCCTCTGACAATGCAAATAAGTGTCGCGTATGCAGAAATACTAGTGCTGTATCCTATCAAAAGGCTACGATGGAGACCATTCTACTATCTATCTTTATCCACCAAAAATGAATAGGGCATAGACTTTTTAGAAAAATTTAAATATGACCTGATAGGCTAATTGTATTATTGTATATACATTAATACGATTTGTAGTGTTAAAAATGGCGGCGGGTGAAACAACAACGAAAAAGTCGCCAACTTTGGATGTAAATGTTTTATTGAAGATGCTAGTTGATGAGCTCAATCAGGTGAATAAAAAACTCGACTTGGTGATTGAGTTGAATGAAAAGATGCTAAAGATGCAGGAAGAGTTTCTTCAAAGGATCACCGATAAGAGTTATCGAAGGAAAGCCATCAAGCCTGTGCCTGATGCTATGATGTTGTTGTCCTTACCTAGCTCCTTAAGGAAGACTGTAATGGCTTTATACAAACTGGAGAAGGCGACAGCTGAAGACCTCGCAAGAGAAACAAAGAGGTTGAGAGCGGTAGAAAGCGCGTCTGCAAACCAGTTGGTAAGGATGGGATACCTCAAGAAAAAACGGGAGGGTCGGAAAGTGTATTTCTACATTGAATGATTCCTTTGGAGATGAGAGAATGAAAGGAAAAGTGATAACGATTCATTCATCACGGGGTGGGACCGGGAAAACCGTGATAGCAACAAATTTAGCAGCAACCTATGCAAATAATGGGTTAAACATCGCACTTTTAGACCTCGATTTTCGGGCCCCGAGTCTAATAACCGTGTTCTCAAAGGGAATCAGGGGACCAGTCAAATATTGGTTGAACGACTTCATGAATGGCCAATGTACGATAGATCAAGCTTTAGTTGACGTATCTAAAGAGTACAATCTAAAAGGAAGACTGCTGATAGGATTGGCAAATCCTGCTATAGAAGCGATTCATGACATGATGGGAAAAAGTAGAGCTTGGGAAGTGGCGGCTGTCAAGAGACTTTTCTCTTTGCGGTCTACTCTTTTTAACGATATGAACGTAGACTGTTGCATCTTCGATACCAGCCCAGGTATTCAATACTCATCCATTAACGCTGTAATCAGCTCTGACTTGTCCATTATAGTAACAACTTTAGACTCATTGGACATAAAGGGCGTACAAAAGATGCTCGCAGAATTTTATGATGCTTTTGAAAAGAGGACCGTGGTCTTAATGAATAAGGTTTTTCCCGAGACACGAATTTGGTCAAACGGAAGACAAAAAGAATTAATCACTCAGATGGAGAAAGCCCTCAAACGCCCTATAATAGGCGTAATACCTTGCTATTGCGATGTGCTTCAAGCTAAAAGGTCCTCGCTCTTGGCCGTTGAGAAGTCGGACCACCCTTTTCTAAGAAACTTGCAAGAGGTTGCGCAGAAACTTGAGCATATAGATTAGATAAATAAAAAGGGAGGAGGGTTTTTGGAAAGGGAAATTTTGAATGAAATGCATGAAAGGATGGTTAAGAGTTTCTTGGATGCTATTGTTTTGGTGAAGTTAAGAGAGCGGGGTCGCCCAATGAGCGGTCACGATGTTTTCAAGCTTGTTCATAGAAAATTTCGTGTTAGGATCAGCTCCGGCACGGTCTATTCCCTCTTATATGCTATGGAGAGGGACGGGTTAATAAGAGGCAGGTGGGTGGGGAGTCGGAGAAAAAGGGTTTACACACTAACCGAAAAAGGCGAGGAGAAGATCAAAGCGATCTTAGAGGCGAAGGAGAAAATTCTGGGCTTGCTGGTAAACCTCTTTATATAAGCTAAGTCTCGGTAACCGCGACCTTCTCAACTTTCTTCATCCATGGAATCATTGGCGGATACTTTGAAAGCTCCTCCACGATGTCTTTCTCAATCTCCTCGTTCGCCTTTTCAGCGCTTTCCTCCACGAGAGATATCTCGATAATAACTTTTTTATCCATTCAGCAACATCCTAAGCCCTTTATTAATGTAATAATGAGATTTTCTCCTTCTAAATTTTATTCCGCTATCAATCATATTTTTTGGGTGAATAGAATTCTTCATAAACTTTTTTCTTTGCTAGAGTATCTGCTATTAGGTGCACACGGATTCCATAAATACTTTGGCATTGCTTTTAGCCTCCCACAACTTCCAAACTTAAATGACGTCCGATAGTTGTTAATGAACAGAAAGAAGAGGAAGTTTGCAGAGGAATATCCTCAACGTCATAGGGTTCCTTGGTGCATTTCAGTCGTGATCTCTTCTAGAACATCTATTCCGGCGCCTCTCTCTAAATCTACGCCAGTCATCTCCACAAACTCTGGTGAGGATAGAAAACCCACGAATCCTTCCGTTAGCGTCTCCGGATTTTCTATCATGAATTTAGCCACAATAGAATCTAAAGCTGAAGCGGTCAGCTCTGGATATTTTTCCTCCACTACTTGAAAGAGGGCGGGGTATCTTCCCTCCCACACGTAGATGTCTAATATACTGGATAAATAAGCCCCGATGAGTTCGTCTCCATAGGGGCCCCCAATAATCTCACCATAAAAACCATACTCTTCAATTAACCTGTCCATCTGTCCATAAGAATCCTTCACCCATAGGGCGTAGTTTTCTAGGTTGGTTATTTTGAATTGCCCCTTCACATCCAACATCATGGCAGCCAGCTCTGCCTCTGGATCAAATCGAATCTCGAACAAGTCGTGTGCGCTCATAAACCTGAACCCCGGGTCCTTAGTGAGCGGATCTCCATCCGCATCCGGTGTCAAGATTTTGTACATTAATGGTCGGTTCTCCTGATCAACAGCCACTGTACTAATTAATGGAATTGTAAACTGATAGTCGTGGGACTCAAGACTTATCTTGTGGTGCTTTCCAAAGGGCGGCGGCAGATGCCAGTAGATCCTACCATAGGGCGTTGGGAAAGGAAAGATAGGGGTTTCGGCATACCTAACTATCTTGGCTTTCCCACCCGAGTGTTGTTCATAGATGATGGCGATCAAATGAGCTCGGAAGTTGTCTAGCTCACCCCTAAGAAGTTCACTGAGGTTTTCACCAATTATTTCACTGGTTTCGTACTCCACAACCACCGCAACCTCGTTCTCGCTTAGGGTGTAGAAACCCCTGTAAAGTATGACTCCAGTGAGCATCGCTAAGCCTGCTAACAATTTTAATATTGTTAATGCCTTCATCGTATTCACTCTCCTGATTTTTTGGAAGATGTGGAAACGATGTTGTGGAGTGTCATCTCTAATCACCTAGCACTTCTCTCATGTATTTTTCATCGTTCCTCCAAAACCTTGGGTTTTTTAAACGGTTTTCCAAATCATAGAAGGAGTCGTGAAGTGTATGGTAATGTTCATTTACGCCATTCAAACCATAAAGCTTCGTTATTACAATCACTTTCTCCAGACGATCCCTAATCCTCTTACAAGTCTCGATTTTACCGTATCTATCCTTAATCTTCCTCAAGTCTTGGGCTCGTTCCCTAATTTCCCCTATTAGATCTTGGCTATCTTTATAAAAAGAGGCCAAGCTTTCGTTTTCAACTATTTCTAACTCGCATTTCTCCAAATCCCTCATGAGTTGAGCATGTTTCTTGTCTTTTCTTGCCCTTTTTAATGCATCGTAACCTACAACTCCGCTCAAAATTAAAGGAAAGAATCCCAAAAACATTCCAACAGCTAGCGCAGCTAACTTTGCACCAGGGTCCACGTACGCATTTATTACCTCGGGAGTTATGGTTTTGAGGTTCCTCACTAAAAAAGTAATGAGGGGAAGGTATCCCAGTCTGAATAGAGGCGGAAAAAGTAGGTAGCATAGGCTTAGGCCGCCAAATATAGAGAAAATAGTCCAACCCTTCGATCTTTCCGAGCTCTTTTCATAATCTTCAACTAGGGATTCCTCCACAACCTGCAGCTTGTCTTTCTGTCCATCTACTTTTTGAGGGACATGAAGGATTCTTTTTAATTTCATGCCTTCCTTGAACAGGTTTAACGTTTCAAGAATTTTATCTCGGTCAAAAACTATGGTTTTTTCCTCTTTAAAGGGGTGTTCAATGAGATGATAAACGATTTCATTTTTACGTAGCATACTTACCCAGCCTCAACTTTTTCTCTATGCCTGCCTCCACAAAGGCTACATGCTCCAACACCCTCTCATCCAATGGGTTTTGAAAGGTTTCAGTGGTGTAGGCGAGGGTTTCAAATTCATCATGCAACCAAGCGGTACAAACCCTTATTTCTAGGTCAAAAAGCAAGGGTCCGTCCACAGCCCTTCCTTCATCGAAGGTGAGGAGTTGGGGCGCTAGACCTGGGGTCGGTTGTTCTAAGAGCTTTTGGTATTCTCCTCTGTACGTTTTAAGGCCTCTCTCTCGCACGTGTCGCATCATTACCTCGCCGACTTCAAATGCCGGAATTTTTTTCAGCGTGTGGTAGGCGTATTCCTTGCCTATAAATGGAAGGTGTCTCCTAATTGCGAAGGGAATCTTAGAAAGGGCTCGAGCGATCTTACTCTCCGGCCGTCTATACATGGATTCGAGCCTTTGACGAGTTTCTTCGGGTATGTGAAAGTCTTCTATGGACAGAATTCCAGCCCCTTTGTAAACCAAGTCAGCGAATTTGCCAACGGTTTCATGTAGGTCGTAACCTAAGGTGGGTCTTTCCATCTCTTTCCTGATATAATCTTGCATGGCTATGATCCGTGGTGATCTTGCTCTGTCGCCCCACACCCCGTTGGTGTCTCTGTATCTTACTATCCTTTCTTGTGGAGGCCAGTGCTCTTCGTGTCCTTCCATGTCCACAGCCATCCATGCGCTCATGGTGAATCCCTCTGGATCGTCGCAAGGAATGAAGATTATTTGAGAATTGCTTAAGGCCTCGTCCGTGTATCTTCCTTCCTTTTCGAAACTCTTCATCATTTGTAATATGGCTAAAGGACCTGCAGGTTCTCTGCCGTGCATCCCGGCTTTGATCAAAATTTTTTCATAGGCACGTGGATTTCCAATCTCGTAGGCGTTGATATCGTATCCCTTAGGAGTGGTGTAAAGCATGATCTCCTCGGCCCCGATCCCCTTCGCCGCATTTTTGACCTCAACATCCAACTCATGAAAAGTTTTTATCTTGTAGAGACATTTTGCGCTCACCTTATAATCGAATAAGTCCATTCCCGGGTCTTTGGTGAGCTCTCCTTTAGGATAGGATTTTCGCGTAAATTCTCTCTTCGAGTTTTCTTTTGGTTTGTTTTGAAGGGCAAAACCCAGATGGGGCTCTTGGATTGTTTGCTCCTCTATTGGTGCGCTCATGGCATAAAATTCCTTTAGCTCTGGCAAACCCAGTTCTTCACAGGCATGCAAAGCTTTTATATAGGCTTCTGTTTTGTCTTCGGTATTTTCGATGATTTCCTTAAGTCTTTTTAATCCTCTGTGCTCTACCTGCTTAACGTCGGCTAAATCTTTAAAAGACCACTCGATGCCCCTTTTGACTCTTTCATGATATTCCTTAACTTCTTTACGAATTTTGTTTACAAAGAATTCCCTTCCTTTGAATAGGTATGCACCGAAAAGAACGTCAAACGAGGTCCCGGCGGTAAATCCATAATAGATACCCCATATTAGGGATGCCGTCGGTATCACGTATTTAACCCAGAAGTATTCAAGCATGCCAATGTATCTTGATATAAGTCTCATTAGCATATCATTTACGAATTTTTCATCTCTGTATATGGTGTCTAAGATGCCCCCTTTAACCTGATTTTTCAAGAAGTCTGCATCTACATCCTCGATTTTTGGGGCTAACAATTGAACCTCAAATCTGTCATCCTTTCTGGCCTCATGTATATAGGACCTTCCGGCGGCTTCGAGAAAAGTAAAGGGTTCATAAGGTACGTAGAATAAGTCTGGCTTGTTTTTTCTAGGAACCCGATACGCTAACCATCTCATCTCCGTCACCCTTCTCTATATCCATATTCCTCACAGGAGCCACAACCTTTGGAGATTCCACTTTTACCCCAAACAAGAAACTCTTCAGTTTTCTTCTCCAACTAGCTGGTAGATACTTGGTGAAAAAGCTCTCTTCCTCTGTTAAGTCTTTGATCTTCCACTCGTAGAAGTCGCAAGCCGGTTTAAACCCGATCTCTAGGGAATAGTTTTTCAGTCTTTTGTAAATATCCACTTTTCTTCCGTCCATCCGTGAGAAGTAATTTCTGCATTCATGTACCCTCTTCCTTTCCTCTTCATTGGTTCCTCTCGCAAATTCTGTTCCTTTCCAGTTTTTTAATAGTTGTTTGGCTCTGTCTTCTCTTCTTTTGTCACGAAAGCTGCGAATTCCCGGAATTATGCCGGTAAAACCGAGGATAAGGCCCCAGAAGAAAATGTCCCATCCAGCGCGCAGATAACTAGTGGGAGGCGTGATGGTTAGAGAATCCGTTATGATCGATCCGCTTAGAAGCATAAACTCTATCGGTGCCAATATTTTGAACCATCTATAAAACGTTCGAGCCTGTTCTCTCTCTATGATGTATCTGCCCCATTCCTTCTTGAGCTCACTGCTTATTCTAGCCAGCTCCCCCTCATCTAACTCCTCCGGAGAATAAACGTTTATCCTTAACCTATGTAGCTTTTTCCCGTATTTTTTGGAGTGTTTATCGATGTCAGCATCGACGTAAGCCGAATAGCTACCTATAGTTGGTAACACGTAAGCATTAACCTCTAGAACCTCTACCATAAACTCTGTATCCTCATTTTTGTCAAGACTAATTAAGAAATCTTGAAGTTCACTCTTATACCTTACGCATATAAGGAACCCGTCCTCCCGCTCCAGACAATGAAACTCTATAGAATTCATTTCCGACAGCCAAGAAATTAGCACCGTATAAAGCGGGGTATATACTCGGAATAGTCTAGCCTAGGATTTTAATTGGATTCAAATATCTTTCGCGTGTAGTTTTGGACTGCCTCATAGAAAAAGGAGTGTGGGTTTTGAGTCTAGAGGTAGATTTCAAGTAGCCGTCTTTTGACGATTAGGTACATAATGATTACGCTGACCACGAATTCGACGATTAGGTAGGTGCCGTTGTAGATGGCTGAGTACACCACGGGGTTCATTCCTTTAGGAGCATAGATGGCGAAGAAGACGACACCCGACACGAAATGAGCCAAGAATCTACCGGTAATCCCAACGCCCACCCCGACCAATGGATATCTTCTGAACATTCCGGCTAGGCCAAGGGCACCGAAGGCTATGGGATAATCCAGCAAAGCTTGGACCGGATCCACTACGTAACTGCCTGGCAACGCCATGTGAACTAAACCGTAGATGGCGCACGCTTCGAGACCGGATCGTAAACCCCTCCTCAAGGAAAACCATAGTAATGGCACCATGCTGGCTGCGGTCACGGAACCTCCCTGGGGGAGATGGTAGATCGGCGGCAAAACGTCCTTCAAAATCACCGTGAGAGCAATGATGACAGATGCTTCCGCAATTACCTTAGTTTCAGATACAGTTTTACTCATTTTCATCCCTCCGCCAGTATTACCTGGATCAGGTTCAAAGGGTCGACGGCGCACCTAGCCGTCCTCTCAGCCGGGTCTTACCCAGCTCCCCACTTCCAGCATAGGAACTTCAAGTATATAACTCTAACCGTTGCGTGTTGAGTCTAGCACGTTTTCCGAACCATATGTTGGAATGCGTGCTTGGCGTTGGATTCTTCTCCTCAATAGGAGGAGCCCCACCAGAAAGGCCAAGCCCACGAGGCCCATCCCCTGGGGGTTGTCGGTTCTGGTCTTGTCCAGTTCCTGCAGGGGGGCAAGGAGGATGAAGAAGGTCAATCCCCCGCTTATCAAGGCGAAGCTGTGGAGGTCGCTACTTTCGTTCCATTTATAGCGTTTAAGGAAGGTCGCAAAGCCCAACACCAAAAGCGCTCCTAAGAGCATCACCAATAGCGGAGGAAGAAAGAAGGGTAGTGCCCAGAAAATGAGGAAGAACCCCAAGGTTCCCAGAAGGCTGACTACCCAGAAGTAGAGGGGTCTGGGAGGCCGCACCGAACTTCGTTTTTCGAGGTCTGAAGGAAGTTTCCAAGCCAGAAAAACGAGTAGCATCACTAACAGAACAGCCGAGAGATATTGAGGCAGAGGAGGAACGTAGGGAGTTAGAGCGAAGAATCCGAGGAGGGCATCCCCCACTAAGAGGGTGGCGAAACCCCAGAGGGCGCGTCTTCCCACCCAGAGGTCCCTCCTCCTCGATGGGTAAGCCAACTCCACGAGCAAGACTGGGACTGCGATGCTGAACACGGCGTGGTAGATGGTGAGCATCTCCGCCCAAACCCAATTAATGCCCATCCAGCGACCAAAGACCCCCAAGATTCCCAGATCGGGCCATGCGGGATCGAAGAAGCTCTTCACCATCAACCCCTCCTCCACAACCCCATAAGCCGCCCCAAGCAAAAGCAACGAACCATATCCCTTCCCCCAACGAATCGTCAACTCCCGCGCCAAAACCGCACCACTACCATAAAGCGAAACCAAAAGCGCGAAGATAACTGGATTAAAAAACTCTGAGGGCGGCGCCGACCCAGAAAGAAGCTCACCAATCACAGGGGAAAGCAAGAAAAGCGCGAGGGCGGGAGGAATCCTCCACCGAGGGCGATTCACAGCCTCCAAGAAGCTATTCCCTCAGGCCTAAAAGCTCCATGTCGATGTTGCCCCCGGAAACCACAACGACGACCCTCTCACCCGGCTTAAACCGAACCTTCCCCTGAAGGATGGCCGCCGGCCCCACCACGCCGGAGCCCTCCACGACTTGCCGCTCGTTCTTGAGGACCCAGAGAATGGTCCTCATCAGCCCTTCCTCCTCTGCCAGAACGATATCATCGACATACTTTAAGACGAGGTCTAGGGTGATCTGGTCGATCCCACCGGCAAGCCCGTCGGCTATGGTGGGTGGGACAGGAACCTCCACGATCTTCTTAGCCTTGAAGCACTCGTACATAGTGTAGGCTGCGGTTGACTGGGCACCTATAACCCTAATATTAGGATTAACCGTCTTAGCCCAAACAGCTATCCCAGAGATGAGGCTCCCGCCGCCCACGGGAACTATGATCGTTTCTGTTTCAGGCATCTCCTCCAAGATCTCGCAGCCGATCGTCCCTTGACCGGCTATGACCTTGTAGTCCTCGAAGGATGGAACATAGGTGGCCCCTGTCTCAGAAACCATCCTCTTGCAGTGAACAAAGGCCTGGTCGTAGTTGGCTCCCTTGAGCACCACCTCTGCTCCGAGCGCCCTGCAGCGCTCCACCTTTATCTTGGGAGCGGTTTCAGGAACAACAACGATGGCCTTGAGGCCCATCATCTTAGCCACGAGGGAAACAGCCTGGGCGTGATTTCCAGACGAGACAGTGATGAGCCCCTTACCACGCTCTTCTGGGGTCAGCGAACTAATCTTGTTGTACGCCCCTCGAAGCTTGAAGGAGCCCGTCTTCTGCAGGTTTTCCCATTTTATGTAGATCTCCGCCCCACTTATCTCGCTGAGCGCCTTAGAGTAGGTTAGGGGCGTGCGGTAAACCACTCCCTCAAGGTTCTTTTTTGCCTTTAAGATTTCTACAGCAGAGAAGGTCAGTTCTCTCACCGCAATATTCTCACCAGATATTCGTATAAGAGCCTATCTACTCGTCGCTCGCTACCAGAAGCAGGGTATGCACTTTCTTACTCTGAACCCAACTCCCATCTTAGCCGCTATTTGTCTCACTTTGTTGACATCAACATCAGGGATGGTTACGGTTGTTATCTCAGTCTCGAGTTCTCCTTTGGCCTTTTCGATGAACTCTAAAACGTGTTCAAAAGAGTTTTGAAACTGTGGCTTGCATACACGAATGTAGGTTTCTTCGTTGTGGGCGTTTAAGCTTACGCTCACCCTGTGCACGCCTGCCTCTTTCAGTTTCTTCACCACATCCCTTCCTCTGTTCAGCAAGTATCCCTGACCGTTAGTGTCGATTCTAACCACCTTTCCAGAGTGTCTCTTTATCCACTTGGTGACCTCAAGAAGGCAGTCCAGCCTTTCTAGGGGTTCCCCAAACCCGCAGAAAACCACCTCCCTCCAGGATTTTCTGTTTATAACCCCTTCCAGTTCTTTGATGACCTCGCTGGGCGATGGTTCCCTGGCCAATTTTAGGTTGAACCCCTCTATGCCGTTCTTAAACCTTCTAAAGCAGAAGTAGCAGTTGTTGGAACATCGATTCGTTATGTTGAGATACAGGTTGTCTCCGAGCCAGTATACGATGCTCGGCGTCTTCTTCACGAAGGGCATGAAACGTCTCCACTCTTAACGCTTTAAAATCAACGCCCCCTTTCTCTTATCATTTTCACCAGTCTATTGCGTATCTCAAAAATGCGACGATTGAGGTTCACGAAGAAAATCGGAGGTAGGTTGTAGTAATACGCGAAGAGGTGAGGGGTCTGCTACACCAGGTGTCTTCATCCTTCTCCCCAAAGTCTGTCTGGGACGGCTGCATCATCCCCCAATAGACTAGTGTACTTGGAACTAAAATTCTTTCCGGAAATATTTGTATTCTGAGAGCGGAACTTTTGTGCGAGAATCCAGCGGTCCGATAAAATGAAAAGTTTCTTTCAGAGAATATAAAGGGGTGTTCACTTGGAAAGTTTCTTGCTAGAGTTAATGAAGAATAGGAGGAGCATCCGAAGGTACAAGAAGAAACGCGTTCCGTTAAAGAAAATCTATGAAATCCTGGAGGCGGGGAGATACGCTCCTTCCGGGGCTAATCTGCAACCCTGGATCTACATTGTAGTTACAGACGAGAGGCTAAAGGAAGATATCCGAAGAGAGGCTGAAGGGGTGGAAAAGAAGTTTCATGAGAGGGCTCCCGAATGGTTAAGGAAATGGTTTGGGGAACAGTGTATCACTCCGGAAAAGAGTTTTCTCACCGATGCCTCAGCCCTGATTGTGGTGGCAAGCGATACAAAGGCTCCCTACTGGCTCGAGTCCACATGGATCTCCATCTCATACATCCTGCTCTATGCGTCAAGCCAAAACCTGGGATCCCTCACGTACACACCGAGCGACACCGTTTTTCTTGGGAGGATGCTAAACCTCCCAGGGGACTATCGGCCCGTTGCCATCTTACCCATCGGCTATCCAGCAGAGACTCCGCCTCCCGAAACAAGACCTCGAAAGCCTTTAGAGCAAATCGTTCACGTAAACAGATACAGCTCGAAAAAGCTTTAGAAAAGATACCTGAGACTTCACGATTAAACTCGTTTCAGGCACCTTTTAGCCACGACGCCTCCGGATCATAAAGTGTTCTTGGACCCTTTCCAGATATGTGCTACGCTCTTTTTGAGGCTCAACTTTAATTAAGCTACGCAAATTACATAAGTATTTAATTATGTAACTCTATGGGTGTCTAGGTTGGTGTCTCATTGGGTGAAAGGTATGGGCGTGTGGATGCTGGGTTTCCTCACTTTTCTGGCAGGTTTAAATGCATTGAATGCGGTGGTCCGATGGGCTATCGATGGTGGGGACTGGGTTTTTGAACCCTACCTTATAGGGGATTTCATAGGTGAGATGCTGGTGGCAACCTACTTCTGGGTATCGATAATAGCAATGTTTTTCTTTTTAGGCGTGACAACCATCATCGCGTACAGCAAGCCCCCATCAGATCCAGCCATCCTCAGCAAAATCGCCAGTATAGAAGAGGAACTAGCAACCAACAGAAGCGTGCTTGAATCCACACAAATAGGTTTGTACCAGAGATTGGAAGACAGCGAGAAGGCTCGTGAGGAGCTCTTCAATAAAGTTGACGCAACTCTTCGTGATTTCACAGAGAAAACGGTGGGTGCTCTAGAGAAGCAGATGGCGGAGCTGGCAACCCTAGGGACGAGGCTCGAAAAACTGGAGAAGGAGCTCCTTCCCAAGCCGAGGCGAACGGGTGAAAGCAGCCCAGAAGAATAAAGGGCATCGACTTAGGTTTAGGGGAAAAGCTAAAGGCCATTGGAGTGACTAACGCGGGTGAACTGATCACGGCAGATTCAGCCATCCTCTCCGAAAGAAGGCGTGTTTCACGAGAGATGACAATGCGCCCACGGACAAAAGCAACTCCATTCAGAATCTGGCACTTTAATTGAGCCACGGGCTAGACAAGGACTGTCGTTTAAATCTGTTGTTTTCTTTCCATTGCGATTTCAGACTATGTTCGCTGGATAAGCACGCTGAGGTGAGAACTGTGCTCATATAAGGTATCCGTGTTCCATTCTGATGGAGGGGAGACGTAAAATAAAATTGTGGAGATGAATTATATTAATCGCCTTTCATTACGTATGATGGATTGAAGAGCTAATAGCTACGGAGGGCGTATATTGAAGAAAATTTTGATCTTGGACATGAATCGATGCACTGGATGCGAAGCTTGCGTTGCTACGTGTTCGATAAGTAAAGAAGGAATTTTTGATCCGACCAGAAGCCGTTTGCAAATTTTCAGAGATGAAAGTGAGGGTTTAGCCATACCCTTTATTTGTGAACAGTGCGAAGAACCTCCATGCGTCGGAGCTTGTCCAGTGAACTCCATAGAAAAAGATGCCGAAATAGGAGTCGTGAGAGTGAATTCAAAGCTGTGCACTGGTTGCGGGTCATGTGTCACAGCTTGTCCATACAATGGGGTTAGGTTAAACCCAAAGAGTAGGGTGGCGATCATATGTGACCTCTGCGGAGGAGAACCGTTGTGCGTTAGGGTGTGTGTGCCAACTAAAGCGATAACTTGCGTGGACTACTCTAACGAGACGTTTAGAGAGAAAATGGAGAACGCCAAGAAAAGAATCACCACGCTTAACTCCGCAAAGGCAAGACTTTGAGGGAACTGAACATGTATCCTTGGGCCGGAAAAATTCTCTTTGCAGACCTAGCGAATAAGAAGGTGTGGACTCATCCGATACCTAAGGAATGGTGCGCAAAGTTTATGGGTGGCAGAGGAATCAATGCCAAGCTCTTGTGGGATCTCATGAAGCCAGGAATCGATCCACTCAGCCCTGAAAACGTGTTGATATTCGGAGCCGGAGCCTTAACCGGAACAAATGCCCCCTCGTCCGGAAGATCGACCATAACTTGCAAGGGGGTAGTAACAAATCTCTACTTAAAGGCAACAATGGGCGGTCACTGGGGGGCTGAACTGAAGTTTGCGGGTTATGACCACATGATGATCCTTAGAGCATCAGAAAAGCCGGTATACATATTGATAAACGATGGAGACGTTGAAATCAAAGATGCCAGCCACCTTTGGGGGATGGATGTAAGAACCGTGGACAAGACGTTAAGGCGTGAATTAAAAGATAATGAAGTCGAAGTCCTTTGCATAGGTCCCGCCGGCGAAAATCTTGTGAAGTTCGCTTCCATAATGAACTCGGTTTATAATGCTGCGGCAAGGGGCGGAGTCGGCACGGTTATGGGGGCTAAGAAACTCAAGGCCATAGTGGTGAAAGGCACGGGAGAAATAAGCGTCAAAGATCCTAAAGCCTTTAACGAGTTCTCACTGGAATTAAGAGAAAAACTGGAAAAGGACGCTCATGCAACCTCGCTTCACAGGTATGGTACCTCAGGGGGAGTCGAACTCTACAATGAATTCTGTGACCTTCCTTCATTTAACTTTAGAGAATGCAGAATTAAGGACGCCGAACGTATATCAGGGCGTTTTTTCGCTGAAAAAGGCTACCTAAGAAGGCGTATTGGGTGTTTCAGTTGCACAATAAGTTGTCATCGGTATACGGAGATCAATTCGGGCAAATTTGCGAAGACTTATTCAGGCGGTCCAGAATATGAAACCGTTTTCGCTCTGGGTTCGGGAACCGGCATAGCAGATACTGAAACTGTTCTGAAGGCAAATGAACTATGCAACATCCTTGGGCTTGATACCATCAGCACCGGCGTCACGATTCAGTGGGCGATGGAATCATTTGAAAGAGGGGTCCTTACAAAGAATGACACTGAAGACATAGAACTAAAATTTGGGAACACTGATGTGCTCTTAAGGGTTATACCCATGATAGCGTATAGGGAGGGAAAAATTGGGAGCCTTCTGGCAGAGGGAACCAAAAGGGCCGCAGAAAAAATTGGGAGGAATTCCATAAAATGGGCGATGGTTAATTCAAAGGGACTTGAACATTCGGGAGTAGATACTAGGTTTACCAAAGGCTATGCTTTGGCCTTTGCGGTAAACCCTCGTGGTCCAGACCACCTTCATACGCAAGTTTTAGCTGAATACGGTGATTCGCCAGAGAGAATTGCGATAATCAGGAAGATTACTGGAAACGAAAAGTGGGCTTCTCCATTCTACACACAGCATAGGGCCGAGATAGTCAGATACTACGAAGATTGTTACGCGGTTACAGACTCGCTAGGATTTTGCACATTCACAGGAAGCGTTATCCACGAAAACCCAGAAACTATGGCAAATATCTTCTCGTTGGCCACAGGAATCAATATGAACGAGAGTCAACTCATGCTCGCGGGAAGAAGAATCCTAACCATAGAGAAATGCTTCAACATTAGAGAAGGGGCCGACAGACGTTTAGACGACTTGCCCTGGAGGATGATAAATGAACCCGCGCCCGGGCGTCTAAAAGGCGCCACGACCTCACGTGAAGAACTTGATAAAATGCTCGATAGATATTATGAGTTACATGAGTGGGATTCACAAACCAGTTGGCCGTACCGGGAAACTCTGGAAAAATTAGGATTGGAAGATGTTGCAAAAACGTTAGAGGAGATAAAGAGACTGTCTAATAAGCCAAAGAATGAGTTTTGAGTACTTAACGAGCCAAAAGAAGGAGCACTAAGAAGCCAAGTATAAGTGATACTATGATCAAAAGAATAAAGGGGCGCATAACCGTTTGCAGAAGCGCAATTATCATTGCCAAATAGTCTTTCCAATCGAATTTTTGTTCCTTTTCCTCTTCCTCGCTTGAGAACTCCATGCTTTCCCAATAATTGTTATGAAAAGTCATATTAATTTTGTTGCTATTATTACGTTGTGTAACTTGCTATTAACATGCGAAGCGCTCCTCACTAGGAGGTAAAACCTTTCCTTTTCGCCTAAAACCTATGATACTTTCATTGTCTGTCAGTTTATCTCAATCTGGCTCATTCGGGGATGGAATATAGAATACCTTAGCGCTCGCATCGCTGTTGAGTAGAAAATCTTCGTTATAGAGTTCTTTTCATTAATATATTAGCTATGCCCAAAGCAAATCTTATTTTATTAGGATTGTAATGTAGGACGTTGGAGGAACTATATTCATGATCGATTCACAGAAAATAAGTGTTAAAGTACTGGGCATTTCCGGAAGTCCAAGGAAGAGGGGAAACACCGAATTCTTGCTTGCTCAAGCGTTAGAAGCAGCGAGGGATGTAGATCCTATAAAAATTGAAACCGAGATATTTTCTATAGCAGGCAAAAAATATCTTCCATGCATCAGTTGTTTTGCTTGCGCTAAGCTTAAACGTTGCGTACGTGGTGAAGAGGATGATTTCTCTGAACTATGTGAAAAATGGGTAGATGCCGATGCTGTTATCATCGCGGTTCCCGTGTATCACATGGGAATCCCAGGACAACTCAAGTGTTTTCTGGACAGGCTCGGAAACAGTGTTGATAGAAAATATGATGTATCGCCAAAATGGCTTAAAGTATACGGCGTCATCACTCAAGGGGCACACATTTTTTCTGGACAAGAACACGCAGCCATGAATCTGATCAATCATGCACTTATTATGGGAAACATCGTCATATCCGGCGACGCCCCAGAAGCTTACATTGGTGGATGCGGATGGACTAGGTGTGATGTTGGCAAAGACTCTTTAAGAACTTTATACGAGAATAAGGAGAACGACGCAATTTTTGCGGTCAAATCGTCACGCAGCTTAGGTAGACGTGTAGCCGAACTAACTCTTATTATTAAGGCAGGGGGTTTATGTTTCATAGAGTACCTGAAAAACGATCCAGCGTATATCACATTTGTAGGCAGAATAACAAAACGGTGACCCAAGCCCTTTTCCTAACTTGAAGGCGAACGATATTGGAAAAAGTTCAAATCCGAAATGCGTTGAGGTTGTTTCCCTCTCCATTAGTGATAGTCACTACAAGTTACATGAAAAAACAGGCAGCAATGACGGCTGCGTGGGCAACTCAAGTATCTTGGGACCCCCCATATGTTGCGGTTGCCATGTACCACGAAGGGTATACGCTTAAAATGGTCCGAAAAAGCAGAGAATTTGCAATACATCTGGTTTCAGAGGATCTAAGCGAGGTAGCCGTGAAGGTTTTCGGTTCTTTAAGCAGCAAAGATGTGGACAAGTTTGAAAGGGCCAAGGTTACCGTGGTCTCCTCCAAAGAAGTTAAGGCACCCATAATAAAAGAGGCATCTACAGTTTACGAATGTAAAGTTGTTAGGATCTCGAAAGTTGGAGATCACTATTTGATCATAGGTGAACCCCTCGTCGCTTACAGCCTCAACGGCAAAAAACCAGTGTTATGGTGTAAGGGCATACACAAAATAGGCGACTTGATCGAATGAGTTTTAGCCAACTTTTCCTCCCCTGATTGAATTTTACATTTTTTATCACTCACCACTTTTCCCCACTAGGTAGGTACTATGCATTGATGTATTGGGCTATTCTGCTGACAAACTGCATACTTGCGGTTTCGTCGGATTAGGACCTGCGTTTCGAAAGTTGCTTATTGATGGATTTCATTTTCTCCTTTTTACAATCGCGCCAAAGGTTTAGAAAATAGGTTTTAAGAACATTGAAGAAAAATGAACCTAAGGTGTGAAATTAATCCGTCGATTAAGTTTAAATATGGTTTGAGTTACGAGTTCAGAAGTGTACTCAATGTCTCTTAACGAGGCAACTTCACTTGGAGTATGTGTATACCTGGCAGGGATATTTAATGAAACTGTGGCTACTCCTCTTCGGGATAGTTGAACGACTTTGGCTTCATTTGCTATTGGCATTGGTGCAGCTCTAAGTTGGACAGGAATATTTTTCTCCTTGGCGGTGTCCAGAAGGAGTTGATATAGAATGGGGTTGTTGTTCGCCCCTTTATCTAGAATCGGCCCCTTTCCTATTCGTGTATCGCCTAAATCTTGCTTTTCGAGGGCGGTGTCTGGCGTATCTGATGTGAACCCTATGTCCATGATGAGGGCAGCATGAGCGTTTATTTGGTAGGCTGCAGCTGATGCACCGCGAAGTCCCACTTCTTCTTGCACTGTTGAGACCCCGAAAACTGCTGCTTCATGTTCGCCACGCTCTGAAAGTTTTCTCAAAGTTTCTATTAGAACAAAGATTCCAAGTTTGTCGTCAAGTCCTCTAGAGACAATTATGTCCTTACTCCCAATTCTCTGAAAGTCTGCGGCAAACGTCGCTGGATCGCCTATTGAAACCATATTTTCTGCATCTTCCTTACTCTCTGCACCTATATCTATCCATTGCTGTTTTATTGGCATCACTTTTTCTCTTTCTTCAGTCTTTAGTAGGCAAACTGGTTTTCTACCGATCGCTCCCAAAACGGGCCCATTCCGCGAATGAATTACAACTCTCTCTCCCGGAGTTATATGGTCATCTACCGTACCGATTGGCAAAAAATATAGAAAACCCTCTTTCGAAATGTGACTAACCATTAGTCCTATTTCATCGCAGTGAGCCATAAGCATTATTTTTGGTTTTCCTCTTCCTTTTCGGACACCAATTAAATTTCCCATAACGTCTGTTTTCACATCATCCACGTACTCATTTATTTCCTCCCTAATGAGAGATTGAATTGGTCTTTCAAATCCCGAGGGGCTAGGCGTTTCTATTAATTTTTTTAGGATACTAAGTCTTTCTTCTTCAGGAGTATTTGCATACTGCAACAGAATCCCTGTCGGTAGACAGTCTTTCGATATATTTAATTTTTTCGTAGGTTTGATTCATTAAATACGATACAAATCGGTACGATGGTTCTTCTATCAAGAACGCGATAAATTACTGGATTTTATTATTTAAAACTCCTTAACTTCATTTTTATCCGCCAATACAGTGGCACGCCACGAAATGATCTTTTCTTATTTCGGTGAGATTTGGGGCTACTCCGATACATCTTGATGTCACGTAAGCGCATCTTGGATGAAAGACGCATCCTAGGGGAAGTTTTGCGGGATTGGGGACTTCGCCTTTCAGAATAATTCTCTTCTTCCCTTTCTTAGGTAATGGTACAGGTACGGCTGAAAATAGAGCTTGCGTATAGGGGTGCATAGGCTCTTTAGTTAATTCTTTAACATCCGCGGTTTCCACTATTTTACCTGCGTACATGACCGCGATTCTCTCACATATATGATGAACTACCGCCAAATCATGAGAAATAAATAGGTAAGATAACCCTAAGTCATCTTGTAGCTCCTTAAGAAGATTTAATATTTGGGCTTCAACAGAAACGTCTAAGAAAGATGTTGGTTCATCGAGTACAACAAACTTGGGGTTAAGTGTCAAAGCTCGTGCTATTGAAACTCTTTGCTTTTGGCCGCCGCTTAACTCGTGAGGAAAACGATATAAATGCTGCTCTTCTAAGCCTACTTTATGTAATAGATCAATCACTTTTTCTTTAAGTTTTTGTCCTCTGATGGAGCTGTGAGTGACAAGTGGTTCGCCTATAATGTCTTTCACGCTCATCCTTGGGTTAAGCGATGAAAAAGGATCTTGGAAAACCATCTGCATCCCACGCCGAATTTTATTCATTTCCTTATAGTTTAGTGTCACTATATTTTTTCCTTCAAAGTAGATCTCTCCATCTGTAGGCTCCATAAGACGCAAAATCGTCAGCCCAACCGTTGTTTTGCCGCAGCCTGACTCACCCACAAGCCCTACAGTCTCTCCCTTTTGAACATAAAAGCTGACTCCATCAACAGCACGAACGTATCCTCTAACCTTCGAGAATATACCTCCTTTAAGGGGGAAGTATTTCTTTAGGTTTTCAACAACAAGTATAGGCTCAGGCATTCTAAAAGGCCCCTTTAGCGATTTTTAGCACCATAAAGATGACAAAAGACCGTGTGAAAATGGTTCAGCGTAATAGAATTTGGTTCCTTCTTACGACATATTTCCATGGCAAACCCACACCGAGGATGAAATCTGCAACCTGACGGCGGATTAATTAAACTGGGAACAGATCCGGGGATGGTTTGTAAAATTTTTCTCTTCGTGGTTCCAAATTGTGGTATCGCGCTGATGAGACTCTTCGCATAAGGATGCGCGGGCTCTTCGAAAATTGTCTCCACATTCGCAGTTTCTACAATTTCACCTGCGTACATGACTGCAACTCTATCGCAAGTTTCAGCTACTACTCCCAAGTTATGTGTAATCAACAAAACAGATGTGCTGAATTTTTTGGCGAGATCTTCCATTAACTCTAATATTTGAGCTTGTATTGTGACATCCAGAGCGGTGGTTGGTTCATCAGCTATTAAAAGGTCAGGGATTGATGAAAACGCCATAGCGATCATAACCCTTTGGGCCATACCTCCGCTTAACTCGTGAGGATACTGCTTAGCAATTCTTTCGGGGTCTGCTAATCCCACGTCCCCCATGATCTTTCGTGCGCTTTTAACAGCTTCATTCCTTTCAACATTTTGATTGGCCACAATAGCTTCAGCTATCTGATCACCGACTGTAAAAACAGGATTTAGTGATTTCGTTGGCTCTTGAAAGATCATGGAGATTCTTCTACCTCTAATGATTCTAATTTCCTCGTCGCTTTTCTTTAAAAGGTCCTCCTCCTTCAGCAATATTCTACCATCAACTATTTTTCCTGGCCAAGGTATTAATCTCATTATCGCCAAAGCGGTGGTTGATTTGCCACACCCAGTTTCGCCCACCAACCCAAATATTTCTCCTTTCCCCATCTCAAAGTTAACTCCATCTACAGCCTTTACAATCCCTTGATAAGTATTAAAGTAAACCTTCAAATTTTCAACCTTTAGGATTGACCCCTTCTCCATACTGGAAACTTCCTTTTTTGATCTTAGTGCACGCATTTGCCTTTGCGTTTCGGTTTACCTCCTAGAGTGAAAGAATCTATCTTCTAAGCCTAGGATCCGTAATATCTCTTAATGCGTCACCTATGAGGTTAAACGCTAAGACTGTAATCATTATAGCTATACCAGGGAAGGTTGCGCACCACCAGTATCTAGGCATGTAGGTGCGACCGGTACTTATCATTAAACCCCACTCAGGCGTCGGAGGTTGCGCACCTAACCCAATGAAGCCCAGTCCTGCTGCAGTTAATATCACATAACCTGCATCCATTGATATCGCTATGAGGACTACTCCTAAACAGTTGGGAAGAAGATGCCGGAATATTATTCGCTTCCTACTCAAACCTAGTGCTTTAGCGGCTAGAATAAACGGTTGCTCTCTTAAAGACAGAATTTGGCCTCTTACTAACCTAGCATACCAAGGCCACCACGTTACAGATATGGCTATCATGGCATTCGTTAGCGAAGGGCCCAACGAAGCGGCTATGGCCATGGCAAGCAATAAGGATGGAAAAGATAGGAACATATCCGTTATTCTCATTATCACTTCATCTACTGTTCCTCCTATGAACCCGGCGATGCCCCCCAGAATTACGCCAATGCTGGCTGAAAATAGTAGTACCAATGCTGCTACTCTCAAAGAAACCTGGGAGCCAAATGCTATTCTGCTAAAGATGTCTCGACCTAAATCATCCGTCCCCATAAGGTGTTCCCAGGTTGGCGGTAAAAATCTCTCAGCTGGATGAGTTTCTATAACATCTTCAGGGTATGGTGTAATAATCGGGGCGAATATCGCCATCGTAATAAGTAAGAATAGAACGGAAATGCCGCCCAGAGACAACGGGTTCCTCCTTATGAGTTGCAAGATAAAGCGCAACTCTTTCAGTTGAGATTCATGCTCGATTTTCCATGTTTTTACTTTTTTGTTTATGTGTAGTATTGCCCTCATCCTTCTCACCCGTACCTGATTCGAGGATCGAGAAAAGCGTAAAGCAGATCCACGGCAAGATTAACTGTAGTGTATATAATAGAAAATAATAAAGTAACCCCCATTATTGCCGGATAGTCGATTATCAGTGCTGATCTTATTGCGTAGAGACCGATGCCAGGCCAGTCGAAAATAGATTCGATGAGAACAGAACCACCAAGCATGAAGCCATAAGTCAGACCAGCTAAAGTAGTTGTCGGGAGCAGTGCATTCTTAAGGGCATGCTTGTAGATGACTATCTTTTCTGGAAGACCTTTAGCTCTAGCTGTTCTAATATACTCTTGCCGAAGCACCTCAATCATGCTGGACCTCGTTATCCTGCTAATTTGAACAAGTGAAGCGTAAGATAAAGTGATGGCAGGTAAAAGCATATGTTTTACAGCGCTTAGGAAGGCAGGCCAGTTTGACGTAATCAAGCTATCTAATAAGTACATACCAGTGATTCGCTGGATTGGATTATTCAAATGTATGAAATAATCCACGCGCCCACTTGATGGAAACATATGCAAAGTGCTAGAGAATAACAATTGTAACATTAAACCAGACCAGAAAACAGGCATTGAAACGCCGCTCATGCAGAAAATTCTAGCTGCGTGATCCAAGATAGTATCCTTCTTAGTAGCTGAAACTATTCCTAAAGGAATCCCTATGATAATGCTAAGAATCAAAGCTAGGGTGGTGAGTTCAAAGGTGGCCGGAAAGTAATCTAACAAGTCTGCTACCACTGGACGTCGGGTGTGATAGGAACGGCCAAGATCCCCGTGAAGGAGCTTAAACAGATAAATAAGAAACTGAACGTGAAGAGGTTTGTCAAGGCCCAGCTCAGCTCTAGTCTGTTCAAGTTGCCCTTTTGTTGCTCTTGATCCGGCCCAAAGTCTTGCGGGGTCGCTTGGAACTAAATGTGAAATAAGAAACGTTATGATTAATATGCCAACTAAAACTAGGAGCATCAGCAACAAGCGTCTTAGGAGGTAATAACGGAACTTCATCTGCTTCACACAAAAAAGGGGAACGTTATGGTGACCCTTTGTAAATGCTGTAGTAGTCGGGCACGTATAGGTAGTTAGGGTTGTAAGTCCATCCGTGAACCCAAGATCTAGATATCGCTACGCCTACAAGTTCAGCTAAGAAAATTGTCGTAGCCTCCTCCACGGTTAGCCTTTGCGCTTGTTTATAGAGTTCTATTGCCTTTGGTCTATCAACTACACTTAGGGCATTTGCTTCCTCAATAAGCTTGTCGAATTCAGTGCTGTTCCAAAACGACCAGTTGAAACCTCCAATGGAACCCGATGCCCAACACCCATACAGAAAGTCGTATGGATCAGTGTACGTGGGCCACCAATCATGTGCGCTAAGGTGGGGTGCCGTTTCTGGGTTAACGCAGATGGGATATAGTTCGTCAAATGGAAAGGCACGCGTGTTAAGTGTTATTCCTAATTTTGCTAAGTTACTCTTAAATAGCTCTGCCATTCTCCTTTGCGGTTCGCTGGCTGAGTAATAGTATAGGTCGATGGTGAAACCACCATCTGGATATCCAGCTTCAGTCAGAAGTTCACGTGCTTTAGTTAGGTCGTAATCGTACATGAAGAGTTCATCATCATGTCCCCACATGCCCTTTGGAAGCGGTCCTTGTAGCCGCGCACCGTAGCGACCCAAAAAGACTGATTCAATGACATCCTCATACGGAAAGGCGTAGGAAAGTGCTTGCCTCACCTTTACGTTGTCCGTAGGTGGCTTTATTGTGTTAATCCTCCAGTAAAGTGTGTGAAGAGTTGGGTTCTCGCTTACTATGAAGTTTGGATCACCCCGAAGCGCATCCACCGTCTCGTAGGGAAGTATCCATGTAGTGTCGATTTTCCCCTCTTTAAGCTCAATCTCTGCTGTCGAAACTTCTCTGACGATTTTGACGATGATTTTATCCACGTGCTTTCCTTCCCATCCGCCCCAGTAATCGTCGAATTTCTCCAGCATAGTTTGTTGTCCATGAATCCATTCTTTAAATTTATACGGACCTGTCCCGCATGCATTCTCAGCTAACCAAGCTTGGCCGAGATCTCCATCCTTTTCATGCGCCATAACATACGTAGGGCTCACGATGTAAGCCGAGTACTGGCTTCCCATAATGTATTCGAAAGGAACCGGGTATTTTAATGTGAATTTGATTGTATATGGATCTAGCACTTCCATTTTGTCAATGCAATATAAGATGTAGGCGCCACCCTTATTGATTTTTAAGGTCCTTTCAAAGCTAAACTTTACCGCAGTTGCGTCAAATGGTGTACCATCATGGAATTTAACACCGCGCCTTAGATTAAAAGTCCAAGTAAGACCGTCCGGTGAAACGTCCCAAGAAGTTGCGAGACAAGGTTCAATTCTCATGTCCGGAGACACCCTAACCAAGGTTTCGTAGATTCTTCCCATATGAATGGTTGAATCGTCGAACACTATAGCGGGATCAAGTGAACCCGGATCCGAGTTAAAGCCAAAGACATAAGTCGTGACGTCGGTTGGAAGCGTAGGTGTTGGAGTAGGTGTGGGAGTGGGTGTTGGTGTTGGCGTTGGTGTGGGAGTAGGCGTAGGTGTTGGAGTTGGAGTAGGTGTGGGAGTGGGGGCTGGTGGAAGCGTTACGTAATAGGCTACAGCAGCAATCACCGCCACAATAATAATCACCGCAATAACCGCAGCTTGCACCCTAGTAACAGCAGATCTAGAGACTTTCAATTTTCATCCCCCTTTAAGTTTGACAGATGAAATATTTATATTTTGCACTTCAACGTTAACAGGCTCCGAGGGAATATTTGTTTTTGTTATCGCAGCTTAGATACCAGATGGTTGCCACATAGGCGTCCATGGCATGGGCGACTATGGTGGCGTCCACACTATCCCATAACCGAGAGATAAGCCTATAAGATGGCGTATTCACACCAGTCAAAACCGAGCCTCTCCGAACAACGCAACCGCATCGAGTTCTTAGAGTCTCAGATGGAGCACCTATTATTGAAGAGCAAACGGAAGGATGAAGAGATTAAAAGGTTGAGAACGGAGTTAGCTTTAGCTGTCGCCTTAAGGGGCAGTCTAGAAGTGAGATAAAAAACGGAAGTTTGTACGAACTTGTTTAGTACCCCGCCTTCTTATCGACTACATTTATTAATGGTTTACCGTCCAGATATCTGGCAAGATTCTCACAGAAAATTTTAACTACCCTATCCTCGTAATGGGGAGTCCATCCTGAAACGTGAGGTGTTATCACCACATTCTCAAGCCTCCAGAACTCGGAGTCCTCTGGAAGTGGTTCCTCCTCAAATACGTCTAAACCTGCCCCTGCTATCCAGCCCTCCTTGAGAGCCTTTATCAGAGCCGCATTGTCTATTATCGCCCCCCTAGATACATTTATTGCATATGCGCTAGGCTTCATAAGTTTTAGCTCCCTTTCACTGATCATATGATATGTTTCTCTCGTTAAAGGCACGGTTATTATTAGATAATCCGATTCACTAAGAAGATAATCCAGATCTTCGGGTCCTAGAATTTCATCTATATATGTTGGTCTACGCATCGTTTTCCTTTTAAGGGCCAAGACCTTCATGCCGAAGCATTTAGCTTTCCATGCAGTTTCCATACCTATGTTTCCAAGCCCTAGGATTCCTGCGGTTTTATCTGCGAGTTCATTAGGGATGAGTTCATTAGTGATGAGTGTAACCCATTTCCTCTGGAGTTGAAACCGCATAAACTTGTATAATCGCTTGGCGAGTATCAACATCATGGCGATAATCATCTCAGAGATAGGTATTCTGTGGACACCACTCGAATCCGTTAATAAAACTGGGGAATCAACGAATTCTGGAAAGAGGTATCTTTCTACCCCCGCCTCTATTACATGAACCCATTTAAGTTTTTTAGTAGCTAAGAATACCTCTTTGTCAAACATTCTGTCAACCAACATAATATCGGCGTCTCTAACAGCGCCTAAGAGATTCTCTTTGTCAGTAACCATCTCAACTGTAACCTTGTCAGAAACTTTACGTATCTCTTGAATATGCCTTTCGGATAACCATCTATAACTTGTCACGATTTTGATTCTCTCTGACACCTCGACACCTTTTTTAAACATATTATGAAGAATTTAATAAGCATTAAAGAATTGTGATTGCATATGGGAACGTTATAGAAGTTTTATTTGCTGTGAATCAGTTGAGGATGCTCGTCGCGGATCCATTCTGCGGGCCAAGCCAACTCGCTGTGAACAAACTCACGGTCCTCAGAGTTACAAAAATGCTTATTTAAATGAGTTATAATGAAGCCCCGGGCGGGATTCGGACCCGCGACCTACGGCTTTCTCTGCTCGGACGTACGAGGCCGTTGCTCTACCGCTAAGCCACCGGGGCTCCTAGTATTCAAGGGAACCCACATTTTTAAGACATTCGGATGTATACCCATTATTGTGAGGGTCTTTATTGAAGTTGGTGGAGGAGCTGGGTGAGCGGAAAATAATCGACATCATTTTGGGGTGCTTAGATCCTATGCCCAACATGCCGGTTCTCTTCGGGGACGATGTCTCAGCCGTGGACCTTGGACGCGGAAGGCTGGCTGTGATAAAAACCGACATGCTCGTTGGAAAAACCGATGTCCCGCCCGGCATGAGCCTCTGGCAGGCGGCTCGCAAGGCAGTGGTTATAAACATAAGCGATCTAGCCGCCAAAGGGGTGAAGCCCACAGCCATCTTAGCCTCCATCGGCGTTCCACGAGGGCTCACGGACAAAGACATGGAACAAATCGGCAAGGGCCTAAACAATGGGGCTCGCGAATATGGGGCCTACGTTCTGGGTGGAGATACCAACGAGACCTCCGACTTGGTAATTAGCTGCGCCGCCTTTGGGGTTTGTGAGAGACGCTACCTCATGAGGCGAAGCGGGGCGAGACCCGGCGATTTGGTGGCTGTCACAGGCCTTTTCGGCAAAACTTCATCAGGGCTAAAGATTTTGCTTGAAGATTTTCCAGTTCCCCAAAAAATAGGAAAAGAGCTTGTCAATGCGGTTTTGAAGCCTCACGCTAGGCTCAGGGAGGGACTCGCCCTTGCTCAAACTCGAGCGGTGACGGCGTCCATCGACTCCAGCGACGGACTGGCTTGGAGCCTCCACGAAATCTCCCGTGCAAGCAACGTGGGCTTCCTCCTCGATCAGCTTCCCGTCGCCCAAGAAGCGAAGGAATTTGCAAAAATTCACAACCTCGATCCAGTAGAATTGAGTTTATATGGCGGAGAAGAATACGAACTCCTAGTGACAGTCAAACCTAGGCTTTGGGAAGAGGCGGAGGAAGCCTTGAAGCGCGTTGAGGCGTCCTTAATTAGAATCGGAGTGGTTACCAAGGAAAAAGCCCTCACTCTCAGAATGGGGGAGAAAGCCCTCCCCATCGAGACTCGGGGATGGGAACACTTCAAAACCGCCAGATTAGAAACATGATAGCCTTGGGAGGAGATTCTTATGGTTGAATCATATGATGTGGGCAGCTTGCCACTCGTTGGTGACGCCGAGAAATTCTTAGACGGAGCAACACGTTTTGGGTCCTATCCTCATGATGATTCCGTCAGATATTTTGAGAGAAGGGTGATCGAGGGTTTTCTCGACAAGGTTGAGGTGGGTATAGATCTTCCTAACTATCCCCAGTTCAGGGACATGAACGAGATGTTTTTGGGAATGATCGAAGGCGTGGAGAAACTGAAGGGCGGCTACGTGGAAACCGGAATCCTCTCGATTAAAGAGGGAAAGGGCGCCATACCAGAGGTGATGGCCATAGAGAAGGGCTCCCAAGAAATCTGGAAAAGGATAGGCAAACCCTTCAAGATGAGGATTTGTGTCACGGGTCCATACACGCTTTCCTCCCTCTTCCTTTACAAAGATAGGGAGATTTTCAGCCGGTTAGGGGATATGATTTCAAAAATTGTGGAAAGCAACATTTTCAAAGAGAAACATGGAAGCGTGTGTTTGGTCTCGGTGGATGAGCCTGTTTTTGGACTACTAGACGACCCGCTAATGGATCGAGGCTCAGAGGGAAGGGAAAACCTACGAGGGGCTTGGGAATCCATTTTTCGAAAAGCCACCTCTAAGGACGTGCAAACATGCCTACACCTTCACAACACAGCAGACGAGTTGTTTTGGGAGGTCGAATCCCTCCATATAATCGAGTCACACACAAACGACCCCATCTACCACGCAAAGAGAACCAAAGAACTCCTAGAATCCGCGGACAAGTTTTTGAAAGCGAGCATAAGCGTCGTAGATTTCGAGAGCTTGGTTAGGGAGAGCGTCCTCATCACCCTGCCAAAAAAAGTGAGTGAAATAATTGTCAATGAAAGGGTCGCTGAAACCTGGAAAAACATTACCAGTGGAAAACTGGACCCCAAACTTTTCCTAGAAAGCGTTGAGTTAATGGGGGAGCGGTTGATCGAGATTCTGAATCGATTTGGCGCGGAGAGGGTTCCCTACGCCGGACCAGAGTGTGGGCTCAAGGGGTTCCCCACCTACGAGTGCGCTCTAGAGTGTTTGAAACGGGTCTCCAGCGCTGTGAGAGTCTCCACCAAATAATTGTTGATCGTTTTCATTTGGTGGTGGAATGAAAATGACCTTGCGGTTTGGGACGAGAACGCGTGAATCGTCATGGACTGAGAGAACCAAGCTAGAGGATGTTGCAAAACTTCTTGTTGACACGGCCATGGGAAGGGAGAAAGCCGACTTGGTCATTAGGGACGGCAACCTAGTAAACGTGAACTCTGGAGAACTCTTAGAGAGCATGGATGTGGCAATTAAGAAGGGTCGAATCGCGCTTATAGGAAAGGCGGACCAAACCATAGGAAACAAAACAGCCGTCATAGACGCGGCTGGCAAGTGTATCACTCCCGGTTTTCTGGACGGTCACGTTCACGTAGAAAGCAGCATGGTCACTGTAACTCAGTTCGCTAGGGCAGTGCTACCCCATGGAACCACCAGCGTCTTTATAGATCCCCACGAGATCGCCAACGTGCTAGGCTTAGAGGGAGTTAAACTCATGCTCAACGAAGCAAAGGGTCTACCTCTTAAGGTGTTTGTCTGCGTTCCTTCATGCGTTCCCTCCGCCCCCGGTTTCGAGACCGCTGGGGCCGAGATAACGCCCGCCGACGTGGAAGAGGCTCTGCGATGGGAGGGAGTCGTTGGGCTGGGCGAAATGATGAACTACCCAGGGGTTCTGCATGGTGACAAAAAGGTGCATGAGGAAATTCGAGCAACCCTCCAAGCAAACAAGGTCGTAGAAGGTCATGCCGACAGTCTTCTAAACGTGGAACTGGCCGCCTACGCAGCCGCCGGCATAACTTCATGTCACGAATCCACCAGAAAGGTCGATGGGGTTCAGAGACTGAGGCTGGGCCTATACACGATGATACGGGAGGGCTCGGCTTGGCGCGACCTCGCTGAAGTGATCAAATGCGTAACAGAGCAGAGACTTGACCCGCGCCACGTAGTTCTGGTTACGGACGACCGACACCCAGAAACCCTGATAACTCGTGGTCACATGGATGATGTCGTCAGGAGGGCCATTGAAGAGGGTGTGGACCCCATAACAGCCGTGCAAATGGCCACCCTAAACACCGCGGAACACTTCGGGGTCAGCCGGGACATAGGCAGCATCGCACCCAGCAAATGCGCCGACGTGCTCATTCTCAACGACCTTTCCAAAGTCAGCATCGACACAGTGATAGCTAATGGTGTAGTCGTTGCCAAACAAGGAAGGACGATGGTTAGTCTAGTCCCTCCCAAGTACCCTGACTTTGTTAAAAGGTCCATCCACTTAAAACGGCCAATAACCGCCGAAGACTTCTCGATCAAGGCTCCAATGGAGGAAGGAAAAGTGAGGGTTCGCGTCATAGGCGTAATCGAAGCCAAGGTCGTTACAAAGCACCTAGAAGAAGTGCTTCCCGTAAAGAGCGGGGAGGTTCACCTCAGCTTGGAAAAGGATGTAGCAAAGGTGGCTGTCGTAGAGAGGCACAAGCTTACGGGAAACATTGGTCTCGGCTTTGTCGGCGGATTTGGTTTTAGGGAGGGAGCCGTCGCCTCGAGTGTTGCCCACGACAACCACAACCTGCTGGTGGTAGGCATGAACAACCACGACATGGCTTTCGCTGTTAACAAACTCGCGGAGCTTGGAGGGGGGATGGTCGCCGTTAAAGATGGTGAACCCCTTGGAATGGTTAATCTATCAATTGCCGGCCTCATGTCCGACGAGCAAGTGGAACGCGTTAGTGAGCAGGTGGAAAAACTGCACAAAGCTTGGGTTGAGTTGGGCTGCACTATGGTGTCGCCCTTCATGACCATGTCGCTCCTCGCACTACCCGTCCTACCAGAGCTTAGAATCACGGACAAGGGCCTAGTAGACACGCAAAAATTCCGATTCGTGCAACTATTGATGGAATAGGCTAAATTCAACACAACGCCAACGTGAGATCACAAAACTTCTCATTTATAAAGGAACCACCTCGTTGTAAACCTGCAAAACCTTTAGCCCATCATCTCTCTGTAAATGTTCATAAACGTGTCAAAAAATTTTATATTTAGATTCATTTTTAACAAATACAATTAAAAAGGAGGTTCGCGATATGGGAAAAAGTGTCGTGGAGGGGCTTTCAATATCTAGGAAGATCGGTCGGGTGGCACTCGCGGGGGCTCTGACTGGTGCCGCTTTTCTCTTATCCGCAGGAATCCCATTAGTACCTGGAGCCATTCATTTCAGAATCTTCGCCTTCTTACCATGCGTGATTGGAATCTTATACGGTCCTGTTACAGGATTCTTTGCTGGGGCAATTGGTAATACACTTTGGGCGATTCTTGGGGGCTATTTCAATTTGGCGACACCTATAACTGATCTGTTTGGAGTTGGACTCACAGGACTAATACCTGGATTGCTCGTGAAGCCGAAAGATTGTCTGAGTGTCGGGGGTCTAGCGAAAGCGGCAATAGTTTCGTTGGTATCAGGAATTATTATGTGTCCAATAGTTGCTTTAGGTATGGATGTTGTTGGAGCAGCTCCTTTCATGGTGATCCTGACATTCTTGCTCTGGGCTGATAACATTCCGATCTTCTTCGGAACACCATTGCTGATCAAATATTTGCTACCATCGGAAGACGCTCTTCATAAGTTCCTTAAAAGATACTGAAAGAACTGTGGTGATCCTTCCTTTCTCCAATTTTTTAACAGAAGGTATTCAAATATGCAAGCAATAAAAGCAGAGGGTTTATCTGTTAAATATTACATGTCTGATGATTACATCCTAAAAAATGTGAACGTTTCTATCCGCGAAGGAGAAATGGTATTAATAACCGGACCGAGTGGATGCGGAAAATCAACATTGATCTACTGCCTTGCAGGAATAATCCCGCATCATATAACTGTAGAGAAATACGAAGGAAGAGTGCTTCTCTTTGGAAGAGATATCAGTAAGATAAGGTTTTCCGAAATCGCGAAGATATGCGGGGTAGTGCTGCAGAATCCTACGTCACAAATTTTTGGGATGACGGTATTAGAAGATCTTGCCTTTGGACTAGAAAATTTATGCCTGTCGAGATCTACCATGGAAAAGAAGCTTAACGAAGTTTTAGAATTGGTAGACCTAAAGAAGCATGTAAATACAGATCCGCAAGACTTATCCGGAGGTGAGAGGCAAAGGCTGGTCATCGGATCGCTATTGGCGATGAACCCGAAAATTTTGCTTTTTGATGAGCCAACTTCGAACTTAGATCCTAGAGGAGCGAAAGAAGTCTTATTGGCGTTGAATAGGCTACGCAAGCTGAAGAAGACGATCATACTTGTTGAGAGGAAAATACAAGACATAGCGCTTTCGGTTGACAGAATAATAGCACTTAAAGATGGTAGTGTAGTCTTTGATTCAAGTCCTAGAGATTTCTTCTCAAATATGAAGTTAGTAGAGACATTAGGAGTGAGCTCTCCTCAAATCGTCCGCCTTTCGTATTTGTTAAGAGAGCAAGGTATCGATGTAAAAATCCCATTAACGATTGAAGAATTACGTAAACAACTTATAGAAATCTTCGGAGGAGGATGAGAATGCGAGAAATTATTCGTGTGAAAAATTTGTGGTTTAAGTACAAAACAAATTGGGTATTGCAAGATATTAACCTAAGCATATATGAAAAGGAGTTCGTTGCGCTCGTTGGACAAAACGGGTGTGGAAAGACGACGCTAGTGAAACATTTTAACGGACTTCTGAAGCCCGATCGAGGAAGTGTAACAGTATACGGTGTCGACACCAAAGATACCTCGACAGCTGAGTTGGCGAAAGTTGTTGGCTACGTCTTCCAATTTCCAGATTCTCAAATCTTTGCAAGAACGATCTATGAGGAAGTCAGTTTTGGTCCGAAGAATTTGAAATTCTCCAACAGAGAGATAGATGAGGTAGTTCACTCCTCTTTGAATCGAGTCGGTTTAGAGAAGAGTTTAGATACAACACCAACTGCGCTAAGTACCGGCGAGAGAGAAAGATTGGTTATAGCGGACGTTCTAGCGATGAACCCGAGAGTGATTATTCTAGATGAGCCTACTACAGGTCAAGACCACATAACATGTCACAACGTGATGAAAATCGCGAGGGATCTCGTGAATTTAGGCAAGACGGTGATCGTTATTTCACACGACATGGAACTTATATGCGAATGGGCAGAAAGAGTGATCGTGATGCATGAAGGAAGAATTATTAACAATGGAAGACCGAAAGATGTCTTTTCGAGATTTGAGATGCTTAGAGATATAGGGTTAAGTCCACCGCAAGTTTCGGTACTTGCAAGATCCTTGCAGTTTGAAGAAACACCAGTTACAATCGATGAAATGATAGATGTGTTACTTAGGAGGTTATGTCTTGAGCATAGTGAAATATGTTGATCGAATGTCTATCTTTCATAGCTTGGATCCAAGAACGAAGATTGTGTTATGTACTGCTATCATGGTGGTAAGCTTGATCTTCAATCATCCACTCTTCTTAGCCTCCACGTTTGTATTTGTCGTGACCTTGAGTTTTATCGCGAAGATACACACCGAGTTCTTATCAAGGATTCGACTGCTTGTTGCCGTAGTGATACTCGCTTTCGTATTATGGACGCTGACCTATAGACTTTCTCTATTCGTGCCACACAAAGAAGTAAGGATTCTCCTCAAACTTGGTCCTATCATCATAGATGAATTAAGTTTTCTCTACGGTATCTCAATGCCTTTTCGAGTGCTAGTACTAATAGGGACTCCGCTATTATTATTTATGACTACGACTTTTACCGACATGACACTTGCATTAGTGAAATTAAGGTTACCTTACACCTGGGCGTTTACGGTAAGCTTAAGCTTTAGGCTGGTCACATCCATTTTTAATGAGGCACACACAATTAGAGACGCTCAAATATCAAGGGGATTAGAGTTAGAGAAGGGATCGCTACTAGAGAGAATTAAGAATTACATTCCTGTCATAAGTCCGCTGGTATCCAAAGTAATGGAGATGGAAGATCAACTATCGATTTCAATGGAGACAAAAGCATTTGGAGCCTATCCGAAGAGAACATACTATAAGGGTTTGAAGATGACAGGCGTAGATATCGCATTGATATTTTCCTCGACCTGCTTATTTCTTATCCTCTTATGGCTAAGATTAAACAACGTCGGTATTATAGCTTAAATGGGGTGCACGAATGAATTTGGTAGAATTGCGTAAGGGGCAGTCATTCCATACAGTGAATATAAACGGCATAGCTCGACGTTTACCGATTCGTCAGGTTGACGATGAGATATGGATCGCATCAAACCATCAATTAGTTCTTTGCGATGTCGATTTCATTAAAAGAATTGGAAGAAAACTCAGTACTCGAATTAGAGAATACAAGCTTGATTGTTTGTTCACGGCCGAATCTAAATCTCTGCCTCTCGTATATGAAATAGCTCGACAACTTGGCCATAAAGAAATTTCGGTAGCTAGGAAGAGTGTGAAACCCTATATGGACCTTTATTTAGTGGAAGAGGTTAAGTCAATAACAACTAAGGAGTCTCAAAAGTTGGTAATTGATAGAGAAAACGTTGAGAGAATCAAAGGTAGAAAGATAGGTATTTTTGATGACGTAGTGTCAACAGGAGGCACAATGAGCGCATTAAAAAACCTCGTCTTTAGAGCAGGGGGAACAATTATGTGCGAAGTAGCTGTCTGGCTGGAAGGACCGTGGTATAAGAGTGGAAATTTGATCTACTTAGATGTCTTGCCTATCTTCGTAACTGAAAGAAAGCTCAATGAATTATTAAAAACCTCGTAAGACATTTGTAAAGGAGGAAGTGTTGAAAGTGAAAATAGCAACAGTTGGGCTTCCCCTCTACGGTGAGGAGTTCTTCGATAAAGCGAGAGAGTTGGTGAAGCAACTTAAAATCGAAAGAAGGGGGAGGATGTGGATAAAGAAAGAGCAGTAAGGCAGAAAGCTTTTCTAAACATGTCTTCATGATCTCAACCTTCTAAAATACGCGTGTAATAGTTCCCCTTTTAACTTCCTTTTCTCTCTTAATTTGAAACATCTACTTAATTAATGGGTCCTGAAAAGGTTAATGTAGCTCGTAAACCATGCTTTTCACTTGAGTGTTGGAAGTGGAGGAGTTACTTCGGTGTCCTACGGTTCACGAAGCCTTGCTTTACGAGAAGTTATCTGGCGAGAAGGTGAGGTGCGGCTTATGTGAGAGAAGATGCCTCATCTCACCCGGCGAAAGGGGCTTCTGCAGAACAAGGATGAACATTGACGGGAGGCTCTATACTCTAGTCTACGGTGACATCAGCGCCCTAGAAAGCAGACCCATCGAAATCAAGCCCTTCTTCCACTATTGGCCTGGCTCCACAGCCCTAACCTTTTCAACTTGGTCATGCAATTTCGATTGCATATGGTGCCAAAATCATCATCTTTCAAAGTCTGAGCCAAACCCTGCAAAGGCAACCTATTACTCCCCCGAGGAGATCGTTAACACGGCTCTTCGCATGAGGGACGAAGGGTTATGTGTCAGTTTTCAGGAGCCCACAATTCTGACGGAATGGGCTGTGCCAGTGTTTAGGATGGGTCATGAAAGGGGGCTGTACTGCTGTTACGTGTCCAACGGATATATGACGCTAGAGGCTCTAAGGCTGTTGAGGGAGGCAGGCATGGACGGGCTCAAGATCGACGTGAAGGGGGATGCTGAGACGTACCAAAAACACTGCGGCGGAGCAGACGTGGAGAAGGTTTGGAGAAACGTCAGAGAGGCCAAGAAGATGGGCCTTCACGTGGAAGTCGTTAATCTGGTAGTCACGGACGTGAACGACGACGAGGAATGCCTACGATGGGTTATCGAGAGACATCTGAGGGAGGCGGGACCCGAGACTCCTCTACACTTCACCCGGTACTACCCCGCCTACCACTTCCATAACCCGCCAACCAGAGTTGAAACACTGGAAACGGCATACGAGATGGCGAAGAAGGCGGGGGTTCTCTACACATACCTCGGAAACGTTACGGGACACAGATACGAGGACACCTACTGCCCTAACTGCGGAGAACGACTCATTCAGAGGCTCGGCTACACAATAGCCCGATACAAGATCACGGACGGAAAAAGGTGCCCCAAATGTAACCAGTCTATCCCTATTGCTGGCAAGCCCATCCGAAAATGGCGCTTCCCTTTTTAAGGGATAACTAACCCCGATGCTATTGTTTCCGTGGATCCTTCAGCGGTTTATGGAGTAGGTTGTTTTCCCATCAAGAGTTTCTCTATTCTTTCCAGTCGTTTTTCTATTGCGTTCAACCTGTCTAGGATTTGTTTGAGCATCCTGCCAATGTCTTCGGCTGGAACAATGGGCATAGGGGTTGGTGAGGGCCATCTTCGTTCCTCTGGTTTCTCTGGCCATCTTGGTGGCAGCAGAGAGGGCGTATGCGTAGCTTCTTTTCCTGCCTTCTGCACGTTCATCTTTCGTCCCACAATCATTGTTAGTTTACATTATTAAACCATTAACTAGCATATTACCATAAATTTTGATCTGTTCTAGTTAATTACTAAAATAATTTCTGGTATCTTTTCAACGGTTAAATATAAAAGGAACTGGTTGATTAACTTTTAATCTCGTGTCTGAACCTTAATTTTTGGGCGAAAAACGATTTCTTTCTCAAATGAGGGCAACGCGTCTATGTTTACTCCACTTCCCTTATTAAGGATTTTTCCCGTTTCTTCTCGACTTTCTGTTTCTCCTTCTCCGGCTTTCTTTCCTCCCTCGTTTCCTCCTCACCCACTATCCTAATCAGTGGTTGCTTCTCCAAACCCTCAATCCTAGCTCCCGGATATCGTTGCTCAATGTCCTTACGCAGTTCCACCACGTTCACGTCCCCATAAGTCTCAACTCGAACTACACGCTTGCCTCCCTCATCGTACGTTACGGATATGGAATACCCGGAACCGCCTTCAGCCGGTTTTTGTCCAAATGGAAATTCTTCCTCGCCAAAACCGAAGATGTCAAAAAGCCGCCTCTTTCGCCTTCGCTTGGACATCCCTCATTGTCCCCCATGGAAAAACGAGAGCGTGAATTAAAATTTTACTTTTTTTTGTGTGTGCATTAAAATTTTACTCCAAACCAAACCTTAAAAATATAATCCCCAAACCCAAGCCTTTAGAGAAGGAAATTGCTGAACTTGAATCAAAAAGCCTCAGACTGACCAGCTTGAATAGAAAGGGCTCCTTGACTGAAACGTATCAGTTATCTTGGAGCTCCCTGTCTCCAGACCTGGGGCTTTGTCTCTGTTCGTGAACCTTATCAACCGACCTATTTTCGCTCATCACATACATACAAACAATGTGAATTATGGCACTTTACCTTGGAATATCTTTATCAGTTTCGATGTGTCAATGTTTCCTCCCGATACGACGCATACAACTTTTCCTCGACCTGCCTTGCCAGCGAGTGCGGCTGCGACTGATACCGCGCCAGCACCTTCTGCGATGACACAATTCCGTTCGGCTAATAGGCGGATGGCATTGACCGTCTCATCTAACCCGACGACTAGGGATCCATCCAGTAACTGTTTGGCAAGGGTCCACATTTCAGGAAAGATAAAAGGGGCTCCTATACCATCAACGAAGCTGGGGGTATAAGCGATTTTGACCGCTGGTCTGCCAACAGCAAACGACGTGGCTAATGGCGTCGCGGTTTCTATTTCACAAGCATACAGCTTTACGTCTGGCTTGAGGGCACGAATCGCTGAGGCAATCCCACAGCTTAGACCTCCCCCGCCCCAAGGAATAACGATAGCGTCAACATCAGGGAGGTCCTCTACTATTTCCAGTCCGATGGTGCCGTTACCAGCCATGACCGCTGGATCGCTGAAAGCGTGAAGGAATAACCCATTCATCCCCTTGTAACTTCTAGTCTTGAATGTTTCCAGCCATTCATCATGAGAGGCTTTCACGACTCTGGCGCCCAGGCGCTTGATCGCAGCTTCTTTCGCTTGAGGAACGTTTTCAGGCACAACAATTGTGCATTTCAATCCGAGTTGACGGGCGTACCATGCAACACCTTGCGCCCAGTTTCCGGCGCTTACTGTCCACACTCCCTTCTCCAATTGTTTTTTATCGGCCAGTTTCATTGCATTACAGGCTCCACGGATTTTAAAGGATCTAATTGGCTGCAAGACCTCTAATTTGAGAAAGATCTCCGCAGGTACGTCATTCACATTTAGACGGACAAGAGGCGTCCGAACGACCTCGCCAGCTGCGCGCTTACGAGCATCTTGTATCTCCTTTAAGGGAATAGGATTGTAATACTTCACCTCGATAGCATCTCCTTTTGGCTCCACCTCACACTTCGACATCATTGCATCGATTCAGTCATAAAAGCCTTTTAGTAGCTGGGTTAGTGCTCTTGAGTATTTCGGCTCTTGGTTCTTCCGTAGCTCCTAATTTCAATGTCCTCCTCGTGCTGTATTCTCTTATAGGAATTAGCAGGGCTGTTGTAGTCTATGAGTCAGGCGTTAATTGGTAAATATATCGCTGTTAAGGAGTTTACCATAACCATGCCCGACTGAGGCAAAGTTGAAAGGCAACTAGGACGTTAATGTTTGTCCTAATGTAGCATCATTTTTTCTTCGTATTTTTTAAGGTGTTCGGCTGCTTCTCTGATGTCCATGAAGAGCTTATCGGCTCTTTCCACGTCTTCGACGGTTACCCTTTCGCGTTTCATTGCTCTAGCGTTCTGGGCGGCTAGACTGAGCAGTTGAACCGCGTATCGCAGGGAGCTCTTGGATCCAGCTTCAGTGAGTCTTTCCAAAGCGTCGTTCTCTATCTTCATCGGATCGTACTCGTGGTGCCGATGATCACAGGGGTGGTCGATGAGGTACGAGTCATTTATAAAGAGGACGCCGCGGCGTACGAGGGCTTTACCTCATCACTAGTTTCTTCGCGGATTCATCCCCGAGATTTTCATGGAAATTTCGGTTTTATGGCTTTCGTTGGGCATGCGTAAGCGCACTTCAAGCAGTATATGCATTCGGGGTCAGTGAATTTTTCCCATGGTAGGTCGAGGATGCGCACCATCATGGGGCATGCTTCCACACAGTCGCGACACCCAACTTTTGCGCATTTCACAGGATCTCTTTTCAAGCCGAGGAAGCTGAATCGGCTTATTAGAGCTGAGAAGGCTCCTTGGGGGCACAGGTATCGACACCAGCCTCTCGGGACGTACATCACTAGGGCCATGATCAATGCCATTATGGCGAGGCGAACCCAAAGGAGTGTTGGCACCGACAAGATCCCAGCGACTACTGCCTCGTAAGTCTCCCAAGTAGGTATGGCGTAACGAATGTCAAACACGATTCTCGGTAGGATGGCGAAAAGAGTGTCTGCTGGGCTCAACGCGTTAAAGGGTGCTTTAGCAAAATCGCCCAACGCCTCTCTGTAGCTCGTGCCCATTCCCATGGCAAATGATGCGGCTAGGGTTCCGCTGACAAAGAGAGCAATCGCTAAAACCCCATACTTGACCTTAATCATCCACTTGTGGGTGCCTAAAGAAACCTGCGTATGTTTCCTTTTAACATATCCTAACAAGTCTTGAGCAAAGCCGAAGGGGCAGGCCCAGCCGCAGAGGGCCCTGCTCAAGAAAACCGCTGTCAAAATAATCGAGGCTAAGGCCAGCAGCGCTGCTAAAGAGAGCTCATAAAGCGTGAACTGGAGGACTCCAAAGGCTTCGCCCACTGTTTTTGAAGGAGTTCCTAAGCTTCCGAGAACTGGGAGTAGGATGGGCCACGGTCCCAAACCAAAAACAACAGCGTTAAACAACAAGAAACAACAAAACTGGGTGATTTTCCTCGCCGTTTCTGTCCCGAAAGCCACCTTTCTGGCACGAGTCGCCGTTTCCCCAGTTTCTTCTTTCACGCCTTCACAATGCCTCCATCCGTCATAAGTTGTAACAGCTAGTTTTTATTTTTTCTCGTTCACGCCTCCATCATCTTCTCAAATCTCGGCGCCTATCGGATCAGGAAGGAATACTATAGGGTAAAGCGAGCTAAGAAACTATGCGTGTGTCAGTTTTTTAAGGACGGTTTTGTGGAAGCAATAGAAACGGGAAAACGGTGGGACCTTGAGATTCGAGGCATTCTTATTAACGATAAAGGCAATTGTATGTCCTTGAACACGATGGTGATTCAGCTTTGCCGTCTCTGGTTTCCGACGAGATCCTCCGGGTGCTAAGAAACCAAAAGTATCATTTGGTTGGTAGTCACTCTGCTGTGAAGCGTTGCAGGTGGCTTTATGAGTCCCTCGTTCACGATCGGGTGTGTTACAAACAAAGGTTTTACGGAATAAGGAGCCATCAGTGCATCCAAATGACTCCCACGGTTCTTAACTGCACCATGCGTTGTCGCTTTTGTTGGCGCATTCAAAGTGGAGACCTCGGGCTGAGATGGGATGAAATGGAACTGCCTGCATGGGACGATCCAGAAGAGATCGTGGAGGGCTGCATTAAGGTACAGCTCAAGATTCTGAGCGGATATAAGGGAAATCCAAAGGCTAACCCAGAGAAATACAGGGAGGCCCTGACGCCTAGGCACGCGGCCATCAGCTTAACCGGCGAGCCCACCCTCTACTCACCTTTAGGCGGATTGATCGAGAGCTTTCACAGGCGAGGCTTCACCATTTTTCTCGTTTCCAACGGGACAGTTCCTGAAGCCTTATCTCAATTGAGTGAGGAGCCCACCCAGCTCTATGTGTCGGTTTCCGCCTTCGACAAGAAGACGTTCTTGGAAGCGTGTCGCCCACAAATCCCGGCAGCTTGGGAAAACCTCAACGAAACGCTCTCTTTACTGCCTAGTTTCAGGTGTCCCACCGTGATCCGAATAACGCTAGTGCGACATCTGAACCTAAAACACCCCGAACTCTACGCTCAGTTAATAGAAAAAGCTAGTCCTACCTTTGTGGAGCCTAAAGCCTACATGCACGTAGGCTTTTCGCGACTGCGCCTTGGCTTCGAAAACATGCCCACCCACCGAGAGATTCGAGACTTTGCAGCTCAGCTAGCTGAGGAAATGGGCTACAACCTCCTTGACGAAGCCCCGGAAAGTCGGGTGGTTTTGTTGAGCCGTTTGGAAAAGCCTATTAGGCTCGCTTAAAGCATGATTTTGGAAAGCACTTGTAGTGGTGAGGGATACGTCTCTAAAATCACTTCTTGATCGAATTCAAGAAGAGCTGAGGAGGAAGGAGGAGGCTCGGGAGGAGGTTCAAAGGGACATGCGCAGGGCAACCCGCCTTTCGAAGCAGGCAATTCTTTTCACGCATCAACAAAGGTTTGATGACGCAAAAAAGCTGCTTGAGGAGGCGGGCGGACTCCTCACCAAACTTCTTCAAGTCTCGAAGGATCACCCAGACCTCGTCTACACGGGCCTGGTTAATGCAGCGTTTGAAGAGTATGTTGAAGCGCATACGCTTCTCAAGTTGATCTTGGAAAACCGCTTCGTTGGACCTGAAGAGCTGGGGGTTCCTGTGGTTTCCTACGTGCTGGGACTGGCGGACGTTATCGGTGAGTTCAGGCGTAGCTCCCTTGATTCCCTTCGGAAGGGGGACATGGAACTGGCGGAGGAATGTTTACAGAGGATGGAGCACATCTACGTGGAGTTGATGGCCATGGAGGAAGCCTACCTCCTCATTCCAGGGCTCCGAAGAAAGTGCGACATCGCGAGGCGCATCATCGAAGCCACGAGAGGAGACGTCACCATCGAGACCCGAAGAAGCTCCTTGGAACGTTCGATTGAAGAGCTAAAGAAAGTTGTTGAGAGGAAAAGGAAGGTTGGGAAGGTTAAAGCCTGACGAAATCTTGAGGAGGGTGGAAAAGGAGGGGTTTGAACGGGTTTGGCGTGAGAGCGCGAGCCTCCTCCCCAAGCCCACGAAGAGGCTTGAGCTTGTTTTCAAGCGGGACATGTTCTCACCTTCTCTTTAGTTTTCTTCATCGGAGTTCGAGCCGAAATTGCCGATCAAGCTTAGCCCAAGGTTTTCTGTAGAAAAAGCGCACGCAACACAACTGCAACTATCTAAACAAGTGATCCGCGAAGACGTGCTTCCAGAGACCATCAGTTATGTGGCTGGGGTAGACGTCGCGTATGCTAAGGGAGTGTCGATTGGCGCAGTAGCGGTTCTTGACTTTGCTTCCCTGAAAATCATAGAGTCGCGAGTAGTTTGCGTCAAAACGAGGTTTCCCTACATCCCCACTCTGTTAGCTTATAGGGAGATTCCACCTACCCTCTTAGCCATAAGAAAGCTGCAAGTGCGACCTGACGTTTATCTGGTCGACGGTCAAGGAATTGCTCATCCATACCGCCTGGGGTTTGCCAGTCACCTCGGCTTGGTAATGGACGCGCCCACAATAGGGGTTGCGAAAAGCCTGCTCTGCGGTGAGGTGGGATCCTTCAATGATCAGGGATGCGCACCCATCACGGACGGAGGGGAAATCATAGGCACCGCGGTCGTCTCAAAACCAGGAGGCAAACCGATATATGTGAGCGTTGGGCATCGGGTTTCGTTGAAAAGAGCCATAAGCATCGTTACCCATTGCACGCGAGCCTACAGAGTTCCAGAGCCCATTCAAAAAGCCCATATGTTAGCAGATGAGGAGAAGAGGAAACTGGCATGGAAACCTACCAAATAATATAAAAGAAAAGTAAGACAAGGTTGTAAGATTGGCGAGGGGACGATTTTGAATCCTCAACTTAACAAGATAGTTAACAAGATTAAGGACGAGTCCTTGAGAGCGAAGGTGGCTGATCTCCTTGAGAACCCTACGATGGAGATCGAAGGGGAAGTGTACGTGGGGCTTCCTCTGGACAGTTCCCCAGCAGGCATATCTCGTCATCATAGTTATCCGGGGGGCTTTGTTGAGCATGTGGTCTCCACGACGGAGATTGCCCTAACCCTATGTGACGTCGTTAAGAAGGTGTATCACGGGAAAGTGAACCGAGACTTGGTGATCTCCGGGGTCCTCTTACACGACATCTTCAAGCCCCTAACCTACATTGTGAAAGAGGACGGAACCTATGGGGTGACCCCCTTAGCCGATCGCATGGATCACTTAACGTTGATAGTTTCAGAACTGGTTCGAAGAGGCTTCCCCCTAAATCTTATCCACATAGTCTGTGCCCACCATGGCGGCGAAGCGGGCCCCATATGGCCTAGAACAATAGAAGCCCTTGTTTGCCATTTAGCAGACGTTACAGACTCGCGACTAAACGGCGAAGTGCTTAGGGCGGCAAGATACCTTTCGAGGGAAGCAACTGGAGAGGAATTGGACATAGTCTCCTCGAAGGAAGCCTTCGAGATCGTCCACTCGAAGGTAGTCGAAGGTTGGGATGGAGTAAAGAAAACTGTGGAGAAGATAAGGCAAAGGAGACTTGATGCTCGTTAACCTCGGTCGACGCTCTGAAATTACTCAAGCAGTTGGCTTGAAACTACTAGAGTGTTCATGATCGTTTACTCCAGCAGAATTATCTTCACGTCTAGCGTTTGGGTGTTTAATGTGGCTATGGTGGGTTTCTCTGTTAGGTAGCCGCATGTCTCTCCAGGATTTATGACAAGAGTCTGTCCCTTTCTGTAGGTTTTTGCCTCGTGGGTGTGTCCATGCACGATCACGTCGTGGCTCTCCACATGGATGAGGGATTGAAGAAGTCCCTCTTCATCGCCATGTAACATTGCGATCCTTAACCCCTCCACGATTACCTCTGCGAATCTTCCACGGATTTCAGCGCCCAACTCCGAGAATCGTTTCTTAAGCAATTCTTTGTCGCCGTCGTTGTTGCCAAAGACGCCGATTAAATCGGCTTTCAAGGGTTTGAAGTGCGGCACAACGAAGGGCGCAATGTAGTCTCCCGCGTGGAGCACCAATTCAACCTTTTCTTCATTTAACCGCTTCACGGCCTTATCTACCAGGGGCAAACGGTCATGCGTATCTGCAATTATGCCCACAATCATATATCATTCCTCCACTATCACTATTTCTTAACATGTGATATTGATCTAACATTTTCTAATTCAATTATTTGTTCCTTCAGTATCTTCTGTATTCAATGTACTCGGCAACTTTATCTGCAATATCTTTTCCAAAGATCAAGTTTACTAAATAAAGAGCCATATCAATTCCCGAAGAGACTCCAGCGGCGGTAACAATATTTCCGTCATGAATCACACGCTCCGTACAAACTAAGATTTTTTCGAAACTTTTTAGCTCCTCAACGGCTCCATGCCAAGTCGTAGCCCTTTTCCCATCAAGCAACCCTGCCTTTGCCAGTATGAAAGATCCTGTGCAAACCGAAGTCACAAATTTTGCTTCACGCGATCTTGTTCTTACGAAGTCCAACAATTCTTCATCCTGCATCGCTTTACGTCTTACATTCCCTCCAGGGATGACCATTATATCAATTGGCAGACAAGTTTCGAATGTGTAGTCGGGGATTATTCTTAAACCATTAGCGCATCGTACGGGCTCGCTACAATGCGCAACCGTGAAGACATTTGCAGCGTTCTTGCGAAATTCGTTCACGCAAGAGAGTACCTCATAGGGCCCCACTAAATCAAGCTCCTCTAAGCTCTCAAAGACTATGAAACCAATGTTGAGGGGATAACGCAACATGAATCATCGCCTCTCTCACATGTTACCTATGGATGCAAAAATAATTAACGGAAAAAGATTCGTTGGAACGAGCAAAGCACATTCATAAACTTGGGTTATTCTTGCGCGTGTCCCTTCAGGAGCGTCTTTCCATACTCATAGCCCTTTCTAAAAGCCTCTAGGTTCAGTTTTTCAGTCCCTTTAGGAATGTTGCTAAGAATGGATTCCTTGATGGCTTCGGCGGCTACTACATTGGTGATGGAGGTTAAGGCGCCAAGCATCACAACGTTTGCCACGATCACTTTTCCGAGTTCTTCAGCGATTTTCGTGGCGGGCACCTTAAAAACTCGAATATCTGGGGTGGTTTTCTGGTTTGGTATTAGATCTGGATCCAGAAAGAGGACCCCTCCCTTCTTTAAGGTGTCTACATGCCTACTGTAAGCTTCTTGTGACATTGTTACTAAAATGTCTGGTCTAGTAACTTTTGGAAAATCGATCTCTTCATCTGAAATTACGACTTCAGACTTGCAAGCTCCACCTCTGGCTTCAGGACCGTAAGACTGTGTTTGAACTGCGTTTTTTTCACTGTAGATGGAGGCTGCCATGGCGAGCATCAACCCAGCCCTTATGACGCCCTGTCCACCGAAACCCGCTACTCTGATTTCCAGCCTCATTTACTCTCCTCCCACATTTTTCTCCTGAATCTGAGTTATCTTTTCGCGAAGGAGCCTCCCATAGCTGGGCTTTTCAATATTTACAAACTCACCCAAAACAATTTTTGACGGAGTTATTTCAGCTTTTGCCGGATCAAGGTGATGCTGAACCTCGGACGCCTCCTTAAACCATTTCATCATGTCTAGGCCAGTTCTCATTTGGTTATATCGCCCATAGAGTTCAGGGCATGGCGAGATTACCTCGATGAAGGAGAATCCCTCCTTCTGTAAGGCCTTTTTAATGGACTCTGTTAATCTTCGAACATGAAGGGTTGTCCATCGAGCCACGTATACGGCTCCCGAGGCGGCAGCCAAGTAAACTAGATTGAAGGGGTGTTCGATGTTTCCATAGGGGGTTGTGGTGGTCCAAGCCTCGAGTGGGGTTGTTGGTGCGTACTGTCCACCAGTCATTCCATAATTAAAGTTGTTGGCGCAAATTACTGGCATATCTATGTTTCTACGGGCGGCGTGAATGAAATGGTTTCCTCCGATGGCGAAGAGGTCTCCATCCCCGCTGATCACCACCACCTTTAGTTCTGGTTTAGCTAGCTTTGCCCCTATAGCAAAGGGGATAGCCCTGCCATGGGTGGTGTGGTAGGAGTCGGTGTTTGTGTATCCGGATATTCGGCCTATGCATCCGATGCCGGAGACTACGACAACTTTGTTCGGATCCAAGTTTAGCTCGCTAAGAGCCTTTGCAAAACAGTTCAGTATGATTCCGTTCCCGCATCCCTCACACCAGATGTGGGGTATCATCCATTCTCTTAGGAACCTTTCGAGCGGGTGCAACAGTTCCTCACTCATGTATGGACCCTCCTTATGGCCTTCAAAATTTCGAATGGCCTATGGGGTTCCCCGCCCAGTTTCGGGAGGAAAGTCACAGGCGTCTCCTTTGCTGCCCTCTCCACTTCGCGAACAAGTTGTCCGTAGTTCATCTCAGGAACCACTATCGCCTGTACCCGCTTGGCTACCTCCGAAACATGGCTGTCTGGAAACGGCCAAAGTGTCACCAGTCTAAGGAGGCCAGCTTTGATTCCTCTTTCTCTTGCCTTCCTTACTGCACTTAACGCTGACCGTGACGCAATTCCGTAAGCAATGACAGCTACTTCAGCGTCTTCCAACATAGTTTCGTTAATTTTCACGATTTTCTCCGTATTTTCGCGTATTTTATCGCAAAGTCGTTGAACGAGTTTCTGCTGGGCTTTGGCGCTTGAGGTTCGTGGGCGTCCTCTTTCGTCGTGTGTAAGTCCTGTTGCATAGAAGCGGTATCCTTCTCCAAAACAAGCCATGGGTGGAACCAAATTTTCGTCAGGTTTGAAAGGAAGATACTCCTCCGGAGAGGACTGGGGCCTTTTTCGGTTTACGACGTTAATCGCATCAGGAGCAGGAATCACAAGTGGTTCTGACATATGTCCCACAACTTCGTCGGCCAGCACTATCACTGGAACGCGGTAAATTTCTGATAAGTTGAAGGCTTCAATGGTTAAGTCAAACATTTCTTGCACTGAAGAAGGGGCAAGGGCTATGACCTCATAGTCGCCGTGCGAGCCCCATTTTGCTTGCATCACATCCTGCTGTCCCGCCATCGTTGGTTGACCGGTGCTGGGGCCTCCCCTCATGATGTCCACTATGACACACGGCGTTTCGGTCATGGCTGCTAATCCAATGTTTTCCTGCATCAAACTGAACCCTGGACCAGAAGTGGCGGTCATCGATTTTACGCCCGCGTAGGATGCTCCGATAACCGCTGCCATAGAGCCCAACTCATCTTCCATCTGTATGTATACTCCGCCAACCTCTGGCAAGCGTCGAGCCATTCTTTCAGCGATTTCCGTGGCTGGTGTGATGGGGTATCCTGCAAAGAATCTGCATCCCGCGGCTATGGCGCCTTCGGCGCAAGCGAAGTCGCCGTTCATGAAGTGTTTTCCTGTAAGAATCGCCCTATTTTCTAACGTCATTTAACAACTTCCTCCACAATCTTTTTCAACGGTGAAAATTGCGAAGTCTGGGCAAACGGCTGTACAAAAATGGCAAAGTGTACATCTGGTTTCATCTTTCACTTTTGGAGGGTGAACTCCCCTTACGTTGAACTCTTCAGAGGTCTCTAGTACGTCTCGGGGGCAGAACTCTATGCAAAACCCGCATCCTTTGCACCGGTTCTTTATTATGTGTATTTCAGCCTGCGGAATTTTTATTTTGTCCGCGTCTAAGGGTTTGCGCCATATTCTTAGCGGCATAACATACCACCTACTTTTCGTGGAGTTCCTTCGCCAAAAGCGCCTTTGATTTTTCTATCTCCTCCTTACTCACGCTCTTCACGATTTCCTGCATTTCTTTGATTTTAGACGCGAACTTCTCGCCCTCAGCGGCGGTAAACCATGCTAATTGTAGCCGGTCTTTGGTTAATCCTAGCCTCTCCATCTTCTTCCACAACTTTTCGACTCTTCTTTTGGTCTGATAGTTGGCGTTTATATAGTGGCAGTCGCCTAGATGGCAACCCGACACCAGCACAGCAGCGGTTCCCCTGGCAAAGGTCCGCTCCACAAATTTCGGAGCCACCCTGCCTGAACACATGGTTCGAATTATGCGCACGTTGGCGGGATACTGCATTCTGCTGACTCCGGCGAAGTCCGCGCCTGCATACGAGCACCAGTTGCAACAAAACGTCACGATCTTCTTTTCCGCGGCTTGTTCAGTCGCGGCATCTATTTGCGCATAAATCTGTTCATCAGTGAAATTCCGCATGATTAACGCGTCGAATGGGCACTCTGCACCACAAGTTCCGCATCCGGTACATGCAGCCTCTATGATTTCCGTCTTTTTCCTTTCTTTGTCTACGCTGATCGCATTATAGGGGCAGACTCTGGCGCAGAGCCCACAAGCCGTACAGTTTTCGGTGATCAACTGGGGGGTGATAGCTTCAGCGGTTACTCTTCCCTTTGCCATCAATATGCCTGCGCGGGCTGCCGCAGCGCTGGCTTGCGTCACGCTGTCTTTGATGTCTTTGGGTGATTCGGCGCAGCCTGCAAGGAACACCCCTCCGGTTGGAGTGTCTACCGGGCGTAGCTTCGGGTGGGCTTCCATAAAGAACCCGTCGGGGTTACTGGACAAGGTGAGGAGGCGCTGAACTACCTCGCTGTCTCGTCTGGGCTCGATACCTATAGAAAGAATCACCATTCCAACATTGACCCTATACAACTCCTTTTGTAACGTGTTCTCTCCGATGAGCCATAGGTTGTTGATTTTTCTATCTTCAAGGATTTCTGCGGGCAACCCGCGAATAAATATCACTCCTTCCTTCTTCGCCCTCTTATACAAGTCCTCGAAGCCTTTCCCGTAAGCCCGTATGTCCACGTAGAACACATAGATTTTGGTGTCCGGCCAGTGCTCCTTGATGAGGAGACTGTCCTTTATGGTGTTCATGCAGCATACGTTGCTACAATACAAGTGACCCTTATCAGAGCGGGAGCCAACACACTGAATAAAGGCTACAGTGTCTGGAATTTGCATATCGCTTGGTCGAATCAGATTACCTCCCGAAGGGCCACCTGCATTTATTAATCGTTCAAATTCCAGCGAGGTTATTACATTCGGGAATTTGCCGTACCCGTAATTCGCCAGCGAGGTGGGGTCATATACATCCGCCCCTGTGGCAACGATAATCGTGCCGATCTCTAACTCCACTGTTTCCGGCTTCATATCGAAGTCTATCGCGCGCGCTTCGCAAGCCTTTATGCATTTGTCGCACAATATTATGTTCTCCTTGTTGACGCAGAGGCCCCTGTCAATGATGTACGTGGATGGTACGGCTTGGGCAAAGGGTGTGTAAATGGCTCGTCTCGTGGCTAGTCCCACATCAAAATCGTTGGGCGCGGTTATCGGACACGCCCTTGCGCAGTCGCCACAAGCTGTGCATTCCTCTGTAACGTGCCTTGGCTTCTTTAACACCTCTACCCTGAAGTTCCCAATGTATCCCTTCACTTCCGTGACTTCACTGTTTGTGAGCAGTTCGATGTTGGGATGTCGACCAACATCTGACATCTTTGGTGCGAGGATGCATATGGAGCAGTCCATGGTGGGGAAGGTCTTATCCAGTTGTGCCATCCTTCCGCCGATACTGGTTTCCTTTTCCACAAGATACACTTGGTAACCGGTATCGGCTAGATCCAGCGCAGCTTGGATACCTGCAACGCCCCCACCGATAACCATCGCCTTCTTAATTATGGGGATCTCACTTTCCTCTTCAGACTTAAGCAGAGCCGCTTTTGCAACGGCCATCCGAACTAGATCCTTCGCCTTCTCCGTAGCCTTCTCCTTCTCATACAAATGTACCCAGCTGCACTGCTCCCTAATGTTCGCCATCTCGAACAAGTATTTGTTCAATCCAGCCTCTTCACACGCCCTTCGAAACGTGGGTTCATGAAGGCGAGGTGAACACGATGCCACAACCACACGATTCAGCTTGTGCTCCCGGATATCGCTCTTGATTAATTCCTGTCCCTGGTCTGAGCAGGTGTATCGATTATCCTTTGAGATCACCACATGGGGTAAAGTTGCAGCAAATCTCGCCACCCCCTCAACATTGACAGATCCGGCTATGTTTAATCCGCAATGGCACACGTACACGCCTATTCTGATATCCTCTTCAGGGTTAGGTTTAGATTGTAACGGTTTTTCTTGCGTCTCAACCACTTTAATTGCCTCCCTTTAAGTAGCGATCAATAGAAACCGCCGCCCTTCTACCCGCTACTATGGCTTCAATCACCGTTGCCGGTCCCGAAACTACGTCTCCGCCAGCAAATATGCCGGTTAAACTCGTTTCCATGGTAAAAGGATCCACTGCGATGGTGTTTCCCTCGGCAACCTCTATCCCCTTGGGTAGAAAGGAGAGGTCAGGAGCTTCGCCGATGGCGAGTATGACGGCGTCTAGGTTCATAGTGAACTCTGAGCCCTCGATCGGTATTGGTCGCCTTCTACCACTTTCATCTGGTTCCCCTAGTCTCATTCGAATACACTCTAGAGCCATAACCTGTCCATCCTTACCCAAAATCCTCTTCGGAGCCACTAAGAACTGAATCTTCACGCCTTCATTTTCCGCCTCCTTAACCTCCCAAGGGTTCGCTGGCATCTCCTCCCTCGACCTTCGATACAGAATGTTAACCTCTTTGGGTCCGAGTCGGAGGGCGGTTCTAGCGGCGTCAATTGCAACATTACCTCCACCAATGACCGCAATACTGTCTCCGAGTTTCACCTTCTTCCCTAAGTTTACGTCCCTCAAGAAGTCAAGGGCGTGAAGAACCCCTTTTAGATCCTCGCCCTCGACGCCGAGTTTCCAGCTTTTGTGAGCTCCGGTGGCGATAAATATGGCTTTGTAGCCTCTCTGTAAAAGGTCGTCGATCGTTAAATCTTTACCTACAGTGGTATCCGTTCTAATTTCCAGTCCCATTTTCTTTATACGCTTGATTTCGGTGTCCAGCACGATTTTGGGTAGCCGATACTCGGGTATGCACTTTCTCAGCATTCCACCGGGCTCGGGCATGGATTCAAAAACCGTGACTAAGTGCCCCTTCTTAATCAATTCGTATGCAGCCGTGAGTCCAGCTGGACCTGAGCCGATGATAGCTATTTTTTCTCCGTGGGTCTTAAGCACGGGTGTCGTTTCTCTCTCTCCCTCAGGCTTGAGGGCACCCACAACCATCTGTCTATCAACCTTAGCCCGTTCAGGATGAAAGCAAACCCAGCAACAAACAGCGGGGAGGGGGATTTCCTTTTTAATAATCTCTAGGGCTTTCTTCAATCCCTGCAAATAACCTTGCTCTGCAGCAAGGCTTCTCACAGACAAAAAGATTTCTGGCAGTCTCAACCCTTGAGGGCACCTTTTATAGCATCGATAGCACCAGGCGCACAGCCAGAGCTCATCTTGCCTTAGAACCCCCTCTAGGTCTAGGGAGATCCTCTGAAGGAGGCTTCTTGGATGGTAGCGCTTTGGAACTAGCTCCACAACGGGACAACTGGCGGTGCAAATGCCGCACTCATAACAATACTTCAACTTCTCAACGTCTAACAGTTCCTCTAAAAACTCCTTTGAGACCGTAACCGCTTCACTCTCCAAGGTTATCCCGTTCCCTCCTTACAGTAGGAATTCGTCTCCGATATAAAAGTTTACAAATGTAAAGGTGTACCTACGCTGTAAAGGCTACATGCGTTTGCGAAATTTTGGATTACTGGTGTTTATATATCCTAGATTCCCCTCCTTTTTATGAAATTCTCGTGGAACTAAAAGCCGGGAAGAAGAAAGTTACCAGATGGGTAACTTTATATTTCATAACTTACCATAATATAATAGCGATGATTCCGAAATATTGTCAGCAAGTCTACGCGATCTTGTGGAACACATTTGGAGAGAACATGTTCTCGACTAGAGACCTGATCTTCTTAGACGCCTTCGTTTCCACGAGCATGAAAAAGAAAGTTTTGTTTAAACTGTGCAAAGACGGATGGATCATCAGAGAGAAGAGAGGATCGTATAGGTGTTTAAATCCGAAAAACGTGTTCGGGAGTTTCTTCAAACCAAGGGTTTTGGACTTACTAAAGCAGTCGAAGATGAAGTGGTGCTTCTCCGGCTTAAACGCTTTAGAGGTTTATACCGACTTTTCCGTTTGCCACAGAAGCTGGTTATCAAGCCCCTTCTATATAAAAATCTTAAGGAAAGACTTGAAGAAATGGTTCAACCTCTTTAAAAGCCATAATATCCCCTTCCTCGTTAACGATGCCAAACCCCGATTTGGAGAGTATATAGTCTTGATTCCTCTTAATGATTTTGACTTTCAAATTGTCGATGACTATCCAGTTGAGCCATTAGAGGATGTGGTAAGATTTTGCAGAGAAAGAAGCTACGAGTTTGCCTATGAAATGAACTATTTAGGCGATAGATATGGCAAGCGTGTTCGAGCAACGTGAAGCCGAGACCTTTAGAATCCTTAATATAATAAAGGAAGTCACAAGGCAGTCAATTCTGATAGGTGGATACGCATTAAATGCCTACTCAGCCTTTCCAAGGTTTTCGCTAGACTGTGACTTAGTTGTTATTGCAGATGATTATGGAAAAATACGCGACTTTCTGATAAAGAATGGCTTCAAGGAGATTGAGGTGAGATCAGATTTCGCTAGGTTCGAAAAGAAAGTACGGGTAATGAAAACGGGTGTAGACCTTATGATTGATAAAATAATCGATAGACAAAGTGGAATAACCTTCGATTTCGCAGACATAACCAGCGGATCTAAAGTTGTCGAGCTGAAAGCAAAATCCAACCCATCCTTAAAAACCGAATTTAGAATAGCCTCCCCAGAAATCCTATTCGTGATGAAGCTGGCATCCTTCCGAAAGCAAGACATTAGGGATGCTTTTATGCTTTCCTCCTATACTTTAGACAAAGAAAGAATCCAAGCCCTCATCCAAAAGTACCTTTCTTCAGACCTACTAAAGAAGCGAATTAAATCACTCAAGAAAATAATTGAAAGCAGAGAATTTCGAGACTCCCTTCAAGGCGTATACGGAAAATTACCCGAGAAGTTCTTTAAAGAAAGCAAAGACAGAATCCTCGCCAACTTCTCACCTATCACTCCAACCATGCCCTAAACAACGACCAACACACCCATATGAGAAAGTGTGATGAGGTGGAACTCGTCCTTAACAGAAATCGGGTTATAAGTCTTTTACAAGACAGATTCATTTATAGCTTTATAGGGTTGTCTTTGTAAGATTGATGGGGATGTTCTTATGGAGAAAGAGAAAGCTGAGCACGTGGGTGAGGGAATCGATAGATTAGTTACCTTGGACTTGAGAGCCCGAGGAGTGATCTATAGGCTTTATGACGCTGCTCGTAAACTTACAGAAGCACCCTTAACCTTGACGGCGGCTCGGCGAATCATGGAAGCCGTGAAGCCGGGAGACACGGTTCTGGTCACCACAGGTTTCATAGTCCCGCCTCTGCGGCTGCAAGAGACAGATGGGCCTCCTGGAGCAGCGGCTCTGGCTCGAGCCCTAAACATAGCCTTCGACGCTAGGCCTCTTCTTCTCATCGAGGAACAATCGAAGAGTATTCTTACAGCAACTCTCCATGGCATCGGAATGACCACCCCAGTCGTCGAGAAGGCCGGTGTAGCCAAGAGTAAGCAATCCGCTGTTGTGCTGGGTTTTCCTGTGGAGCCTAAGGACGCAATAAAGGAAGCTAAAAGGATTCTTGATGAATACAAACCTTCTTTGGTGTTGGCCATCGAGAAAGCGGGGAGAAACGTTAAGGGAGAATACCATACGATGAGAGGGCTGAATATAACTTCCCTTCACGCGAAAATTGAGCCCCTCATCGAAGAGGCTCATAAACGTGATGTGTTAACTGTGGGCGTGGGAGATGGCGGAAATGAGGTGGGAATGGGAAACATCAAGGAAACCGTAGAAACATGCGTGCCTTACGCTCGCGTATGTCAATGTCCTTGCCAAGGTGGGATTGCCGCGGAGTCTAAAGTCGACGTGTTAGTAGCGTCCGCAATCTCCAACTGGGGAGGCTACGGAATCGAGGCCTGTCTCGCAAACCTTACCGATAAGCCCGAGGTTCTCCACACTTTCGAACTTGAGGAGGCAATGCTCAAGTCCGCTGTGCAGGCTGGAGCAATCGACGGCGTAACCAGTCGCGCTGAACTCTCAGTGGATAACGCTTCACTCTCTCTTCAATTATCGCTGATAAGCATGCTTCGAGCGCTCGTGGGGAAATAACATGTAATAAGGCAGAGTCCTTCAATGATTTCATTATGTTCGTCTATCGTAGATAACCCTCATAGTACCATGCTAGACCAAAGGGTTGGTGATTTCTAAGCTTTTCGTTATTCTAAGTATATTCTCATGTCTTCGGGTGTGGCGGATGGTGGGGGCAAGTCTTTCATGGTCACTAAACCCGGTTGGGCGTTAAGTACTTTGGGAATCGAATTGACGATCATCGACTCGGTTCCAATATCCCCATGAACTCCCCCTATTATTTTCTCGTGGACATCTGGCTCTCCCTTAATGGTAACGGACTCGTATGGCTTTTTTACATTTGCATGCGATATGAATTCCAGCGTTATAACCCTCTCTCCTCCCTTTACCCCATGGGCTACGCTCTTTAAGCCACATACTTGTCCTAGTTTCACTCTAATGAACGGCGTTTGCTTAGTTAGATCCGTCCAGGTTTCCACTTGCACGTCGCTTATTACTGGTTCAGGGGGCAACACCTCTATCTCGTCTAGTTCCCAACCCAACGCGGCAGCTATCATGGATATTGACTCTTCAAGTCCGACGTGACCGGTTATCTTTCCTTCGTCGATCATCCTCTTGAATTCTTCTGGGGTCATTCCCGTTCCAATTTTCTTTTGATAGGAGACCCTGCGGTTACCAGAATACATCATTCTAGTTACCTTGATGCTCTTAACCTCTTTACATATTCCAGTGATGGTAATGGGTAGGGTGTCCATGAGATAACCCGGGTTAATGCCGGTACCTAAGACCGTAACCCCATGTTTTTTGGCTAGTTCATCGGTTTCATTAGCGATTTCTGGATGTTTATAGTATGGATACACCAACTCCTCACAGGTTGACACGACGTTCATTCCAGCTTTCACACATTTAACTATCTGTGGATATACCGCCTTCAGATAGGACATGGTTGCGTGAATCACGATGTCGGCTTTAACCCTAGAAAATAGGTCATCCGGGTCATCGGTTACTGTTACTCCCATCCGCTTGCCGATCCCAAGAACCTCGCCCAAGTCTTTCCCAACCTTCTCCTTCGCAATGTCTACGGCACCCACAATTTCTAGTCCCTTCTTTTGTAAAGCAAACCTAGCTATGCTGCTTCCTATGGCACCGACCCCAAATAAAATTACTTTCACTTTATTTGTCATCCCTAAAACCTCTGTTCAATTTTTCAACGCAATGTTAAGTTTACTTATTCCTCGTCTTAAAACTTTTACTCACGGCTAGAAAGAGAATGTCGCACCAATAATTTTGTCCATACACAAGGTTTTAAATTGCCGGAGAATGATAAGTGTGAATACAGTTACATCGTGGGATCAAGTATGTTGAAACCCAGATTAGAGGGAATTTTTCCGCCGCACATAACTCCCTTCACACATGAGGGTGAAGTAGACGAGGAAGCACTTAGAAGGTGTGTCAGGTTCTGGGTAGAAGGTGGTGTTTCCGGGTTGGTGCCATGTGGAAGCAATGGAGAAGCTCCGTATCTTTCGCGAGAGGAGCGTAGGCGAGTTATCGAAATAGTCCTAGCTGAGGTTCATGGAAGGGTGCCAGTAATTCCCGGAACGGGCAGCGTGAGCACCCGAGAAACCATTTTACTAACCAGAGACGCGAGGGATTTAGGAGTCGACGCCGCGCTAGTAATCACACCGTTTTTCTTTAAGCTTTCAAACAGAGAGATATACGAGCATTATCGGGCGGTTATAGAAGCCGTTGACCTGCCTATAGTTATTTATAACGTACCCAAATTCACTGGATTCTCTTTGGATCCCAACGTTGTTTTTCAGCTTGTCTCCAAATATGACAACATCGTTGGAATAAAAGATAGTAGCGGAAGCATCAGCCAAATAACCGAAATTATCCGATTGGTTGGTGAGAAAGTCTCGGTGTTTGCCGGAACCGGAGACGTGATCCTTCCCACGTTGATGCTTGGTGGAAAAGGAGCCATAGTTGCAGTCGCCAACTTTTCTCCTAAGATGTGCGTTGATCTCTATAACGCGTTTAAAGAGGGCAATTATGAAGAAGCCAGTAGACTACAACTTCAGATATTTTATCTAAACGAAGTGCTTGTCAAAAAGTATAATCAACTCTCAGCTATTAAGGCAGCATTAAACATGCTGGGACTTCCAAGCGGCTATCCAAGAAGACCAGCATTGCCCTTAGACGAGGAGGAAAAAAACTACATTAAAAACGCATTAAAAATGTATCTCGGTTAGCTAATTAAGGCAGTGTTAAGATCTGAATGATTTTCTGATGGATGAGGAAAAATGAAATCAGAGCTAGAGTGCAGCAGATGTGGCAGAACGTATTCGATAGACGAGATGGTTTATCGTTGTGCAGCATGTGATTATCCGCTAGAAGCTAGATATGATTATGATGAGGTTGCGGTCAGAATTAGCAAAAAACTGTTAAAGAATCGGGAATGGAATATTTGGCGATACAAAGAACTTTTACCGATAAAAGATTTGTCCAATGTAGTTTCAATGAGTGAAGGAGGCACCACGCTTCAAAAAAGTGTAAGACTGGCAGAACGATTTGGCGTCAAAAACTTATACCTAAAGGACGAGACAAGGAATCCAACATGGTCCTTTAAGGATCGTGGAAGCAGCGCTGGAGTATCCAAGGCACTCGAAATTGGTGCAGACACGGTTGGCTGCGTTTCCTCTGGAAACATGGCTGCTTCCTTGGCTGCGTACGCGGCGAAGGCGGGATTGAAATGTGTAATTCTGATTCCATCCGGCACACCCCTAGAAAAGATTGTTCAGATGCTAATATGTAGTGCTGAAGTAATTTCGATGGAGAAATCTTATCCAGAAATCTATGAGGCAGGTCTAGAAATCAGCAGAGAGTACGGAATCTACTGGGTACATGCTGACGCCCCAATGAGAATAGAGGGGCAGAAGACTTCTTCTTACGAAATCTGTGAACAGTTAGGGTGGAGTGTACCGGACAAGGTGATCATTCCTACGAGTAGTGGAGGCAACGTAAGTGCTCACTGGAAGGGATGGAAAGAATTGTACTCGATAGGATTTGTCGAAAAGTTGCCATCCATGGTGGCCATACAAGCGGAGGGAAGTTGCCCAATAGTGAAGGCGTTTAAGGCTAAGAAGGAATTTGTTGAGCCATTCAAGGAAGCTAGAACGATCGCCCATTCCATCTCAAATCCGGACCCTCCAAGTGGACAACGGGTGCTGAAGCTCCTGAAGGAATCCGAGGGTGCGGCTGAAGCTGTCTCAGATAGGGAGCTACTAGACACACAAAAAATCTTAGCCGAAACTGAAGGTATATTTGCCGAGCCTGCTGGAGCAGCGTCCATTGCGGGCCTTAAAAAAATGCTTGAGGAAGGAGTTATTGATAGAGATGAAAAAATCGTTTGTGTGATAACTGGCGCGGGTCTCAAAGACGTGAAGAGTGCGACAGAGATAGCCGGTAAACCCCTTAAGTTAAAGTCTTGGGATGAATGCCGCCATCTATTAAAATCGTTAAAGAGGAAATGAAAAAGTTTTAGCAGTCTTACAGTCGTTGAGCTCCATGTGGTTAGACTCTTTCTAGAAGCCTTCCAAAGCCCTGAATCTTTGCGGAGACTCCACATCTCATAAGCATAGCCCAAAGAGTGGCTGTGTTGCTTGAAATGACGGGTTTTTCAAGAGCCTTCTCTAACTTTTCTATGCTTTCTATTGTAGGAAAATTCGTGCAACTTATGAACATGCCATCCGCTTCACCGTGTCTTAACTCCATCACCAGGTTATACGCGACATGACCACCCAGTTTTCCTATCTTAATGTTGTCCTTGATTTGTAGTCCCTTCAAGTCAACCACCTGAAAACCATTTGCAGAGAGGAATCGGTCCTCTAAGCTATTAACTTCATCGATGTAGGGTGTGGCTACGGCAACTTTCCTTATATTCAGGGCGTTTAGAGCCTTTACGACGGCGCCTGCTGTGGTCACGGCAGGTATTCCAGAAGCTCCTTCAATTCTTTCTTCAATCATTTTGTCGTGTCCTAATCCCCTGAACAGGCTTCCAATGGTGCATCCGTATCCAATTACGTTGACACGTGCGTCCGCTAACTTCTGAGCCTCCTCTTCGATTTTCTCCCCCATCTCAGCTAGTTCCTTCACTGTAACCTCCCTTAGCCCAAGTCGACCAGCATGAACCGTAAAGCTCTTAGGCAGCATTTCATGAAATTCAGATTCCATTGTTGTGTTTGAAGATGGAACTATCAAGCCCAGCCTAGTCACTTTCCTCACCTCACACTTCTACGCGTCTTCCATAAACATTGCTTTTAAGCCTAGGTAAGCTTTTTTCACCAACTCATTTCCCAAAAGCTCTTTTTCCTTCCCGTCAATGCGGGTTTTGCCAGTTTCTAAAACGTATCCCCTTTCAGCGAACTCAGGAGCTTGTTGAATATTCTGCTCAACTATTTGAAAGGGTTTTTCCAGCGATTTGATAGGCAACCTATGAACTTTCCCCGAGCATCGCGTAAGGCGGTGGCAGGTCCTCCATGGTCATTAAGCTGGGCTTGGCGTTTATCACCTTTGGTATTATGTTAACAACAATGTGTGCTGTTTCCCGGTCCCAAGGATCTCGCTTGTTTTGACCAGGATACTATGTGTCCCCTCGACAATGTACTCCTCGTAGCCTTCCTCCACGCCAACGTGTATAACGAGTTTGTAGACTCTGCGCCCTCTTCCATCCATTATGGCGCGCCCCATTGCCGTATAGCCCGACATTTGACTTGTTTTCACCTTACCAACAACATGCTCCACTTTTGTACTGTCTAAATGGGAAAGTTCTTTGATTTATATTTACTTTACGGGAGGCGCAGGCCTTTCCAGGCTGTGAAATCTCCCAATATTAATGTAGGTAAGAGGAGGTCCCGCATTGTCAGAAGTCCTGCCGGCGCTTCAAGTACTCTGGGTATCATGTTTACGACCATTGCTGCAGTACCTATATCACCCGGAATTAGCGGCTTCTCGTTGCGCCAATGTATGGGTGGTTCACCCTCAATGAGGATGTCCTGGTACTCGTCAACTCCTGCGGCTGCTATCATCTCTAAATGTATGAACTCTTCACCATTCAGGTAACCTAAGCCGTAGCCTCTGACGCCTTTTACCTGTCCGGGTTCTATTTTGAAGTACTGTGTTTCTAAGTGCTGTTCGGCAACTAATGGTTTCTGAGTCTCTTCTACCTTATCTAGCTTAACTCCAAGCATTGATGCCAAGAGCAATACTGATTCGGCGTAGCCTACATGCGCTGTTATTTTCCCCTCGGATAATGCCTTCTTGAACTCTTCAGGATCCATGCTTAGCCCTATCTTCTTCTGGAACGAAGCCCTGCGTTTTGCGGCATCAAGGGAGAGTAGTGCCTTTATTTTTCTTACATCGGCACAAACCGCTGTTAACATTCCTATGAGAGAATCCCAACGGTAGCCGGGACCTATACCGGTTCCCAGTACTCTTACATGGTACTTCTTAGCCATTTCATCTATAAGTATTGCCAGATGCGGGTATCGATGCCATGGGTACGCCAGAGTCTCGCATGTTGATATGAAGCTGGATTTAGCCTTAACCGATCTAACTATGTCAGGGTATACTTGATCAAGGTACGACCCAGTGGCATGAAGTACGACGTAAGGCTTAGTTTCTTCGAGAACCTTATCAGCATCATCCGAAATCTTAATTCCCAGCGCTTTGCCTAACCCTGTGAACTCACCTAAATCTTTCCCAACCTTCTCGGGGTCAATGTCTATTGCTCCAACCACCTCAACACCCTTCTTCTTAAGCGCAACATTAGCTATGAGCCGACCGATAGGACCGAGACCGTATACAACCACCCTTATGGGCTCCACTATAATCAACCTCTAGTGATTGAATTTGAGGGGCTGTCGACTTAAGGTTTACGGTGGGGTTTGGCGGGCTTCTTCGTTCGTGAGAGAACTCCCCAGCCATTCTTCTCTAAAACTACCTCCATTTCCTTTGTTAAGGATAACAATTGGATACTCATGTATTGACCATTTTAAACCTGGTAGCAGATGCTGACATAGCCCTTGCGATCTCCCCTTTATCTACTCATGATGCAAAGAAAGGTGGCATAAAGAAAATAATCGTCACCAATGTTGAATTTGATATCGTGAAAATGGGGTTGAAGACCATGTTTAATTAGATGTGAGGTGCCTACATCGAGTATACCTGCTCAAACATCTCGCCCGCTTGGTGCTGCACAATCATCGAACAGGTGACAGGAGAATATCAAGAAAGTTGGGAGCAAACACCGCATCTTATCGCGTGACCTTGAACAGATTCGCAACCCACCGCGGTTAAAGGGTTAGGGATGTTTTATAGATTACTACTTGACAAGGGACTAACGGAAAAGATATAGAGGAAATGGCTAAGGTAAACACTTCTAAACTTCTGGGTTATGAATGGTGTAAAATCTGTGGCTCCGGATAGTTTTTGGTCACCTCAACAATCCCTTCATCTGCTTTCACTTTGACATAGTCACCTGTATTTATTATCTCCAACGGGTTCGTGTCCAATTTATCTACTATCGGCAAATGTAGGCTATAAAACACCTCTGCGAATATCGCACCAGCAAGAATCGCGGCCTCGGTTTCAATGTTTATTATAGCCTTCGGGGCAACCCCATTTTTTATATTTTCAAGCAGCACTACGCCAGCAGTTAGGGAGCCAATACCAAAGGGGAACACCAAAACTTTTCCACTAATGCTCTTGTTGAATAGCTCGTGTCTTTTATCTTTCACGATAGGTGACACCTGACCGAGCATGAGATTGGACAGGTAGGCGGCACTAAAGTTGAATGGTTGTTTCGTAACAATAGCTCTTCCCTCAGCGATTCCGCTGGTCAAGCCTCTACCCTTAAGTATTATTTTCTTTACTTTCTTTACCATCTTCCCTGCCTCACAACTCTCCCTTCAATAGCAGATTTTACACAATCTTCCGTACTTCCATACACCGCATCCCTGTAATAACATGTTTTTCCAGAGTCCGTCATTAACGACATCCTTCTGTAAAGCGGGGTCAGTGAGAGGAACGTTGGGCACCCTGTAATGACTCTTGCACCGGACGCCTCGATGACGTCATAATACCCCAGTTCCTTAGCAAGTATCCTACTGCCTTCGTGAGTGCAGATCCAGAATTGAACGCCCTTTTTTATCTTTTTACCGTAGAGCATCCTAGCGACTTTTGCAACTTCCTCAATGGAGTAATGGGGACAACCAACTGTTATTAGTTCTATCTTTTCCTCTTCCAGGGAAGACATTTCTTCCTTTGTCTCTTCTATTTCCCTTGGGCCTATGTCAATCCGATCGATTGGCTTTTCTTTTTTAAATGCATCTTCAGAGGTCCTGGCTTCGGGTGTAACCCCGATTACATGGAACAGGGCAATTGGCCCGGATGAAGCGGCTGCTGCCCCTAGGCTTTTTAGGTTATTGGAAGAAACGCCTCTTAGTCGGCCATCAATGACGGGAACTTTTGTTTCGGTGGTTTTGCCTATATAATAACCGATTGCTGGATAGTCCGAATCGGATAGCCTCTCTTTCCTTATGGTATAAAGGATTTCACCGCGCCTATTTTCATCGAGATGAAGACCATAATATAGGGTCCTGCCAACGATCGCGCTTGCGATGTCCATTAATATGGGTTCTCTATTTGTCCTCGCGCCCAAAACGGAGTTAACGTAGGCGACAGCGGAGGATTCCTCCCAAGAGAGATGCTGTCCGAATATGGGAATGTTACCGTAGAGATAAGGTGTACAGGTCCATGTGGGAGTGACGCCCAACTTTCTATAATATTTCTCCAAGGGATTCATGCCTTTGAAGGGTTTCGGGACTCCAAGCTCCTCGACGCGTTTTTTGTCATACGGATAAGGATTTTCAGATGTCATTACCTTGACCTGGGCGCCGTATCTCGACAGTTCTTTCACTACACCCACATAGGCATTCAACCTTCGCAAAAATCCAGCATTACCAACATGGCTACTAACAATCGGCACAAGTTTCTCCGCCTCAAGTGAATCACCCATTTTAACTATGACTTTCATAGCAAGTTCTAAGGCGGGACCATATGCCCCTTTAAGCATTCTTTCTTCTTCTTTTTCTAGGTACATCGATTTGCGCTCCACAATAACTAATGCACGCTTTCCGCTCAGTTTTCTCGTCCACTCTTAATATGATTTTGCTGTCAGCCTTTAAGGTTGCTAACAATGCCAGAAAAATCGCGAAGTAACCGGTTTAGGGTCTTGAAGGAGAAAGAGGCGAGCTGGAGGGGTAGTTAGGAGCGGCCTAAACGAGAAAGACTTTCTCTCCTGAAGCGCTGCCTACGCATGATAAAGCGTTTAGACGAGGAGCTGAATGAGGTGGACACACGGATATCCATGCTCATAGGAAGTGGGAGGAAGACGTGAAATGCATTAGCAGGGTTCTAGGCATCGGCCGGGTCTCCGCATCCACCATCCTGGCGGAGGTTAGCAACCCCTGAGGTTAATTAAAATATTTACCCGTACAAATTTGTCCATATAAAAAAGATGGGAAAATTCTCTCCTAGACATACAAATTTGTCTAGGTAAAAATATTTACTGGTTCATAGACCCTTATGAAATTCGCCCCTCGAAGAGAAGATTAATACGTCATTTGAATTCCAGCCTATAAACACTTCTTTTCCCATGTATGACCGTAAGTTTATTATATTACGTCCTTGTGTTAGGGCTTTGAATTTGACTCCATTTGAGAGCTGGGCTACGTATTCCATCTCTGAGCCCTTATAGATCTGGCTTATTAGTTTGGCTTTGATTCTATTCTCACAATCCCTAACGTTATCGCCCACGAGTACCCTTTCCGGCCTAATCGTGTATGCAACAGTCATTCCCTGTAGGAGTCCCTCCTTGAGGGGGGCCTCGAAATCCCCCACCTCAGTCTTCGCAATAGCTATTTCATTTGATATCGTTGTAATTATACCCTGAAGGTCGTTTAAATCGCCCATAAATCTAGCTATGAATAGCGACTTAGGATTCACATATACTTCTTTTGTTCCGCCTATCTGCTCGATTACGCCCATATTCATAACCATTATCCTGTCGGCTAGCATCATAGCTTGCTCTTGGTCGTGGGTGACGTAGAGGGCGGTGAACCCTATCTTTTGATGTAGAAGTTTAAATTCATCTATCATTTTTTCTCGAAGCTTGAGGTCTAGGTTTCCTAGGGGTTCGTCGAAGAGGAGGACGCTGGGTTCCAGGACAAGCGATCTTGCTAGGGCAACCCTCTGCTGCTGGCCACCTGAAAGCTGTCTTGGGTATCTGTCGCCGAGTCCCTCTAAAGCAACGAGCCTCATAACTTCATCAACTTCCTTCTCCACCTGGTCTTTAGGGTGCTTTAGCATTCTCAGTCCGAAGGCGATGTTATCGAAGACCCTCATGTGGGGGAAGAGAGCTAAGTCTTGGAAGACAAGTGAAATATTACGCTTGGATGGTGGGATACCACCCACATCTCCGCCATCTACATAAATGGAGCCACTATCAGGTTGCTCTATACCCATAATGCATTTTAATAAGACGCTCTTTCCAGAAGGACTCGGACCTACCACGACGAAAAATTCTCCTTTGTTAACATCGAAGGACACATTATTCAGAACAGTAACGTCGCCATATCTTTTCGAAAGATTTTTTACGACGATAGCTTTTTCTGGCAATCATTTTCACCTTTTTTTAAAAAATTAAAATCAATTACTCACCCAATATGACCCTATCAATATCTAAACCCTCTACAACGCTAGGCTTAGCGATGACGACGGCATCCTCTGTATACCATCCCAACAACACATCCTCGCCCAATTTAACCTCCCTGCTAACTCCTTGTGTTAGGGCTTTGAATTTGACTCCATTTGAGAGCTGGGCTACGTATTCCATCTCTGAGCCCTTATAGATCTGGCTTATTAGTTTGGCTTTGATTCTATTCTCACAATCCCTAACGTTATCGCCCACGAGTACCCTTTCCGGCCTAATCGTGTATGCAACAGTCATTCCCTGTAGGAGTCCCTCCTTGAGGGGGGCCTCGAAATCCCCCACCTCAGTCTTCGCAATAGCTATTTTATCTAGTAATCTAGCTTCGCCCCTCAACATATTTATTCTCCCTACAAATCTGGATACAAAGACCGTGGATGGATTAAGGTATATTTCATCGGGTGTACCAATCTGCTCGATTACGCCCATATTCATAACCACTATGCTATCGGCTAGCATCATAGCTTGCTCTTGGTCGTGGGTGACGTAGAGGGCGGTGAACCCTATCTTTTGATGTAAAAGTTTTAACTCAACCAGCATCTCCTTCTGGAGCCTGAGGTCTAGGTTTCCTAGGGGTTCGTCGAAGAGGAGGACGCTGGGTTTCAGGACAAGGGATCTTGCTAGGGCAACCCTCTGTTGCTGCCCCCCTGAGAGTTGTCTTGGGTATCTGTCGCCAAGCCCCTCCAAAGCAACAAGCTTCATAACTTCATCAACTTCCTTCTCCACCTGGTCTTTAGGGTGCTTTAGCATTCTCAGTCCGAAGGCGATGTTATCGAAGACCCTCATGTGGGGGAAGAGGGCCATATCCTGAAAGACCAATGAGATATCGCGCCTGTTGGGCGGGATACCCCCCACATCCACACCATCTATACAAATGGAACCTGAGTCTGGGACTTCAAGTCCGCTGACACATCTAAGTAATGTGGTCTTTCCGCAACCACTCGGCCCTATGACCGCGAAAAACTCCCCCTTGTTGACATCAAAGGACACACCTTTCAAAGCAGCAACTTTACCGCTACTGAATGTTTTAACTAAGTCTTTAATGACAAGTTTTTTCTTAGTCATATCCCCCTCTATCCCCATCATGAGTATGTGGGGTTTTCCATTAATAAAGTTAATTACGCCTTTGTGCCATGTTTGATGTTGTGCTGATTATTGGTTTTCTTGGCGTAGTTGAGGGGTTCGCTGACCGAATCTCAACATGACCATTCAAATACCGCAAAAGTTAAGTAAGTACAACAGCAGCTCTTATGCTTTTAAATGATATAAATCTTAGAGGACGCATTAAAAGGAACATTCGTTTTAAATCCCACGGCATTTATGCTGATTAAGCCGGTTATTATCATCGTTATAGGTTTGCCTCTAACAGCTATATACATAAGGCTAATGGGTATTTCCCTACCACGGTAGGGAGAGAGATAAATAAACGAAATTGGAACGCGTAATATTATATGGTTACCTGGCGGAATAATCAAAGAGTCAAATTTACCACTGCCTATGTAGAAATTATGAGGATATTCCCCTTTGACAAACGTGTCCATATTTCCGCCTAGAACCTTGATTGGTACTATGCTAGGGTTATAAATTTTAATTATCATAGACATTTTAATCCACTGTTCTCCTTCTTCTGTTTTCCAAGTAGACTCGACGCTTGAACCAAGCAGTTCAAATTTAAGGTTTTTTATGGCATAATAATTATAACCTATACTAATAAATACAATGAGGACCAAGAGAAGAACCTTCAAATTCACTTTTAATTTATTCCCCGAAGTATGATTTTCCATCCTGTATTACAAATAGATAAACAGTACTATATAATAGGTGGGCAGAAATGGGCGAGAATATACCAATTGAACTCTCTCATTTAACTCAGAAAGCACTATGTCAAGGTGAAATGCGGACAGGTATAGACGTTTTGACGGAAGAAATAACAAATATGTGTAAAGCAGGGATTTATGGACCAATCTTCCTGAATAAAGAAATATTAAAATCATTCTGCGAAGTTTCATGTGATATTTTCAGAATAGGCGACTTAATAGTGCCAAAAAACTTATTGAAGACGCATATTATAAAATGAAAATATAAAATGAAAATACGGAGGATTATGGAATCGAAGCTTACTAGTGTGTTATCATTGTCTTTTCCATGTCAATAGGATAGCACTTATGAATAATAATACGATGGATACGATTGAGACTACCGTTCCTAAAGCATAATATTTCGGCGAAGGAGGTTGGCTGGTCAACTGTGAGTAAATCAAAACAGGAAGAGTAGGAGATCCATGAGGGGCCACGAAGAAGCTTCTAACAACCTCGCCTAGAGAGAGAACAAATCCGAATAGAGCCGCTGATAACACCTGGGGGCGAATAAGAGGGAATGTTACATTCTTAAATACTTGCCACTCGCTAGCTCTATGTAATCGCGCCGCTTCTTCATATCTCGCTAACCTAGGCTCAAATCTTGCGAGCATCAAAATGAGTCCAAAGGGAACCGCATAAACTACTTGAACAAATACACATGTCCACATTGATAGAGGTATCTTAAGTAGCTGAAATAATACTAAATTGCACAATCCTAGGCTTACACCAGGGATAATGAACCCTAATAGAGTAACATAAAAGATAAAGTCCCTCCCACGAAACTCCCTCCTAAGAGCTAGAGCGGTCATAGTAACCAGTAACGTGGTGATAATCATTACGACTATTGCGATATAAAGTGAATTCCATAAAGAAGAAACAATCATCTTATCGTTAATAAAGCCACCAAACCACCCCATTTTAGTAGGCCCTATATACCAGTCAAGTGTTAAGCGCTCTAGGGGATAGCTTATCCCAGCACCAGTCTTAAAGGAGAAAACTATCACATGGATGATGGGCAAATATATTAAAATAGCTATTATGATAAAGTAAACACAGAGTATTTTATTTAGACGTGCCATGTTTGTCGCCTAATATATCAATCTTCTTATATCCGTCACTTTAAGCATTAAATATACGGCTGCAAGTGCTATGAATATAAGCACCAACGATATAGCTAGAGCTTGAGGCCATAGTAACCAGCCTACTAACTCCACAATCACTAACCCTATTGTCATAAATCCGCCACCAACGATGGCTGGAGTAGCGTAGTCAGCCATAGACATAACAAATACAAATATGCTCCCGACCACAATCCCTGGTAAAGACAATTTAAAAATTATGTGGTAAAACCTTTGGAGTTTACCTGCCCGCAATGTCTCAGCCGCCTTCACCAAAATTGGATCTATCTTAAGCATAGCAAAATATATAGGAACAGTCATAAAAAGTATATAGCTTTGAATCCAGGTGAAAAAGACGGCGAAACTTGTGTGGATCATCTTTATAGGGGTCCAAGGTATCCCAAGTGAGTTAAAAATCCAAGATATCAAATAATTGAAAAAACCTCTTTCTCCTAACACAGGATACCATGCCATCATTCTTATGCTCCAGTCTATCAGGAATGGTGTCAGTAGGAAGAATAACAAGATAAATTGTATTCTTTCACTTTTTATTACAAAAGAAAGGAAATATGCCAGTGGGAAAGCCAGAGTTATTAAGATAGCAATTAATAATAATGAGTACCCGATTGTACTATAAATAATACTCCAATATCTTAATGCATAAAGATAATTTTCAATGGTAAATGATACTTCATAGACGCGAGCTCCTGGTGTATATGTTAATAAACTTACTATTAAACCAAAGATGAATGGTAATAATAAAAATATAATGGTAATAAAAAGGGAGGAAATAACAAATAGGTTGGATGCTTTTACTAGCTTTCTTATTCGCTTGCCTCGCATCATTGTATTTGTCATCGTAATTTCACGCCAGAAGTGATCGGAGGTATGTCCATTTTTCCTCCAAATAGTCTATTTCTGGTGTTATACCAACCATCAGGAACCCAGTATGTGTGCGTATACGGCTGTCTAGGCTACCTAAGTCTCTTAAGTTTCCCTTAGAATGGGGTGTCCCTTCAACTTTACTCCACTTATATGGTTCGGGTAGGAAAAGTGCCTGTTTGATTCTTTCAGGTAGGTCCAAGTATTCTGGGTGGTCTGGCCATATCTCTTTTAGAGCATCATCTATCGACTTATATGTAGCCTCGCCAAAATAGTAATATTTCCAAAATTCAGGACCCATCGCTTCTTTGACTTCAGGTGATCCGTAAGCCACGTGAGAATGCCCATTTCGTAAGGCGAAAACACCATACCATCCAGAAGCTCTGAAGTCGCAGAATTTATAACTATCCTCCAATTTTTTCGTTTTAGCGCTTATCAGATCGCTACTGAACCAGAATGCCCCGCCCTCGGGTATTCTTGCATAATAGCAGGGCGTTCCTGCCCTTCGGGTATCCATAGTTACCGGTTGCCAGCATTCTGAAATCCAGACCTCCTTTGTTGCAAACCAGGTTACGCACTCCCCGTATTCTAGCCATACACCGTGAACATGTTTTGTCTTAAAATATGGTTCTAGATAATCGATCATTATATCAATGTCTTTCTTGGTAAATTTACATGGTGTCCCATCCCATCCTTCAAACTCTGCGAGTTCGTTTTTGTTCATATAGTTAGCTAGCTTCCCGAATGAATCTGGAGGGTTATTTTGCCACGCTACGCGACCCTTCCACTCTGGGTTAAACATTTCTTCGAACGAGAATGACCATTTTCTATCACCCATCTCCTCGTAGGGTAAAAATTCAGGCAAGTACCCTATCGTATCGACATTCATTACAACCGGCACACTAGCCAATTGCTTCCCTATTTCTCCCTCATACCACAACTGCTCAATAGTATATTTGATAGCCTCCTCTGAAAATCCTTGTGGTTTCCATACGCCTTCAGGATCATACACGTACGGCCAAGTTTGTTCCGGTGTCATAGCTTTGTAACGGGGCAATTTCTCAAGAGGAACCGGCTGTACAACTGGAGGCGATGCATAAATTATGGGCCATAAGCCTACGCCACCAGAAACAGAGTTATGTACGATATCCCAACCCTCACCTCCTGTCGCGATAGCTCGTGTCGAAATAACTGGTAATGGGAAAATAGTAAAGTCTATTCTTTGACCATACTCCTTTTCCCATTGCTCGCTGACCTCGGGATACATGGCCCAAGAACCACCTACGTAAACTAGCGGCTCTTTTAGTGTAGGTGTGGGTGTAGGTGTGGGTGTAGGTGTGGGAGTCGGGGTAACCCCTGGAGTAACAGTAACCATTTTAGTAATGGTTTCAGTGATTTTTTGGGTCACTGTTGGGGCTACTGCTGTACCTGAAAGATATCCTGCGGCTGCGCCAACAGCAAGACCAACTACAGTTCCACCGGCAATCTCAACAAATCTACGACGCGAAACTTTCTCAGATTCTTCCTTACTCATTTTAATCCTCCAAATTATTGTTATTGCAGTGAAGTAACATATAAAACTTTCTTGTCTCCATTAAAAGCTAAAAGGTAAACTACAATCGTTTCGAATACTAAATAATAGCAGGTGAGGCGGTTAGGATAAGTCAGGTTGCGCATGCAGAGTTGAAGCGATCTGGCCGAATCATCGAAGAGGCCTATTTTAACTGGTGCGGGCGAGACATTTACATAAGTCTTATATACATAAGTGTTGTTTTTTGTTTTGGTGTCGGAAGTTGTATAATCCTTTGTTGCGGGAGTTCAGTATCTACCCTTGTGTGAAGACGAAGCTTACTATAGGTGTGGGCTGTGTTGAGTCTGTGGGCAAAGAGGCTAGGGGACTTGGAGCTGCGAAGGCGTTGATCGTGACTGATCCGGGGATTGTGAAGGCCGGCTTGGTGGATAAGGTTAAGAAGCCCCTAGAGGAAGAAGGCGTTGAGTATAGCGTGTTTGACGAGTGCGTGCCTGAGCCCAATCTAGAAAGCTGGGAGAAAGTAACCAACACGGTTCGAAAGGGTACATACGATCTCATCATCGGATTAGGCGGAGGAAGCGCTATGGACACGGCGAAGGCAACGGCCGTAGCAGCCACCAACCCTAGGATGCCATGGGAGTACTTAGGAAAAACTGTTCCTAAACGTCCGCTGCCATCGATTCTCATACCAACAACTGCTGGCACGGGTAGCGAAGTAACTGCGTTTGCGGGTGTCGAGATAGAGCCGAAGAGAAAAGATTTCCTCTTTGACTATAAAATTGTTGCGGATGTGGCATTAGTTGACCCAATGATGACCATCACGCTGCCTCCCGATTACACGGCTAGCACAGGATTTGATGTCTTAGCCCACGCGATCGGAGCCATGATGTCTCGAATCGCTAACCCATTCACCGATGCCATTAGTCTGAAGGCTATAGAATTAACAGCAAAAAATCTGAGGTTGTCATACTGCCAAGGAGATAACATTATAGCTAGGTATAATATGGCCGTGGCTTCAAACTTGGCAGGAATAGCGATTCAGAACGCCTTTGTAGCTTTAGAGCATGCCCTGGGGCAAACCTTTGGTCCCATGTTTGGTATTCCTCACGGCTTGTCATGTGCGATATCTCTGCCTTACGCTATGGAGTTTAACCTTCCGGCGATTCCGGAGAAGTTCGCCCTTATTGCCCAAGCCATGGGTGAAGACATCCGCGGCCTGACGGTACATGAGGCCGGTGAGAAAGCGGTGAAGGCTGTGATAAAGCTGGCCGAAGACGTGAACCTGCCTCTCTCACTAAAGAAGATCGACATTCCCAAGGACGCCATCAAAATGATTGTGGAGGACCTACTCACAGGTAAAGCTCGACAAAACACGCAATTGAATGTAAATGCACGTAGACCAACGAAAGAGAACCTAGCAAGCGTCCTCGAGAAGATGTGGGAAGGATAATAGGTCAAGTGTCGACTATTATGAAACGTCACCGATGAAGAATATCGATGTAAATATTAATAAAAATGGAAAGAATAAAACTAATATTAAAGTATGGGTTTGCAGGTGAAGCGCGCGCAAGCAATTTTTCTCAGGAAACCCACGCGTTGCAATAATAGTAGGGTATCCATAGTTGTTGTAGTGCCCATGTAAAGAATGAACTGATTTGTGTACATGATATAGATCGCATTTTACACAACTACCTAACATTCTTCATATTATTGGGTGGCAAAGTAATCGAGTTCTATTTGATAACAGCTACAAGTTTGTGAGGAGAATAATAAAGCTGGATTTTAGGACAGCATACCAGCTTTCCTTGCTGCGTCTTTGAGCCCCAACTCAGTGAGCTTCCACTTCTCAGGGATGCCTTCAGCGTTCCATCCTCGAATCTTGTAGTAGTCTTCAAGTAGCTTACGTAGCTCAACCACATGCCCCTTGCTGGGTCCTTCCGGCATGGTCTCCTTGAGAAGTCTCTCTGGAAGCGTATCGTCCCTACTCGTGAATCCTTCACGCATGTTGAAAATTCTCTCTAGATTCCAAACCCGCTCTCCGGCTTTCAAGAGGTCCTGCTCCGTCATTTTAAACCCGGTTGTAGCCTTGTATAGCTCGGCAAGGTTTGCCATCGTTACCTCAGCGTTATGGATTACGAAGACGCAGAAGCCCAGCGAATCCAAGACAGCCATCTCATCCTGGACCTCCATGGCTACTTCACCCTTCCCCTCCAAGGCGAACCTGTCCAGCGGAGGCGGCGAACTAAAGACCTCCCTAGTCACGAGACCTCTTTCATGGCAACCTCCCCTGGGGCAAACAGCGTACTCTATGCCCATCGCTTTGGCACCCCTCGGGTCGTAGGCTGCAAGCTCAAGCCCCTTAACTTGCATCGCAAACCTTTGCGAGCCTCCACCTATCTTCTCCGAAGAACTCCTAACCCCCTCCGCCAGCAAATCTCCCAAGCCCTCCCTGTATGCAATTTTCTTAATCATCTTTATCATCGCATCGTGGTTGGCGAACCTTAATTCAATCCCCTCCGTCTCCGCCTTCGTGATAATCCCCCCCTCAAAGCACTCCATGGCGAAGGCTATACAGTTACCCGTGGATATCGTGTCAATACCGTACTCATCGCAAAGCATGTTCGCGGCAACGATGGCCTCAAAGTATTCGTTTCCACACTGGGGGCCGAAAGCCCCTAACGTCTGATACTCAGGTCCTCTATGCGTGATCGCCCCAGCGTATGGTCCCTCTCGCACTATGGTAAGGCTCCCGCAGACTACTGGGCACCTGTAGCAGGTATTTTTCTTCACAACAAGCTTCTGGTGGTAATCGGAGTTAACCGTGGTGTCAATCGCCTTAAAGACGCCGGTTTGGTAGTTCCTAGTTGGAATAATTCCGATTTCATTCACGAGCCAGGCTACTCGTGGAGTCCCCCTCTTTCCAAACCTCTTCAGGCGATCGGACTCGGCGTAGATCTTGAGCAACTTTTTGACTGCTTTCTTGAAGCCGTCCGGGTCAGTCACCTCAACCTCCTTGGTGCCCCTCACAGCAATGGCTTTAAGGTTCTTCGAACCTAAGACGGCGCCAGCGCCGCCCCTCCCAGCAGCCCTTCCTCCAAACATGATTGAGGCGAACTTCACAAGTCTCTCTCCAGCTGGACCGACACAAGCAACCTGTGCACGTGGATCGGTCTCTTCACGAATGTAGTGCTGGGCCCAGCTGGTGGTCATGCCCCACAAGTAATCAGCGTTCTTAAAGGTGGTGTGGCCGTTCTCTATCCACACATACGTCGGTCGCTCCGCTTTCCTCTCCACCACCACAGCGTCGTAGCCAGCAAACTTCAGCTCCGCGGCGAAAAAACCTCCTGCGAATGTCATAAGGATTGTTCCTGTGTGTGGTGACTTTGTGACTACAGAGCATTTAACGAAGGATGGTGCCTCTGTTCCACTCAGCGGCGATGTCGCAAAAACCACCTTGTTCTCTGGACTCAGCGGGTTGATCTTAGGGCTTAATTCATCGAATAGAATTCTTACACCGAGCCCTCGGCCTCCGAGGAACCTCTCGGCGACCTCCGTGTTTAGAGTTTCCTCCACTGCACTTTTTTGGGATAAGTCGATGCGCAGTATCTTACCCATGTATCCGCCCATTTTCACGAAGATGCTCTCCTTTTTATAATTATTTAAATATTCAATCACTATTATAAAAATTATTAACAAACAAAGGGGTAAGGTAGGCTAAAATGCGGGCAGCACTTCTTTACCAGCCTAAAACGCCACTAAGAGTGGAGGACGTTACAGAACCCAAGATAGGGCCTGAAGATGTGCTCATAGAAGCTAAGGCTTGTGGACTCTGCCATTCGGACCTTCACTTGATAGATGGTGTTTTATCCCCAGGTAAATGGCCGATAGTTTTAGGGCATGAGGCAGCTGGCGTAGTAGCTGAGACCGGAGGAAAGGGCGTCGATTTCTCTGAAGGAGATAGGATCATCGTTCTTTATTATTTCACTTGTGGAAAGTGCTACTATTGCAAAATAGGCTTAGAAAATCTTTGCTTAAACCTAAAGCGGTTTGGAATTGATGAAGACGGAGCTTTTGCTGAATACGCTAGGGTTCCGGCAAGTAGCCTGATCGAATTGCCTGAGGAAGTAAGTTTTGCGCAGGGTGCCGTGTTATGCTGCGCCGTTGGGGCTGCTTATCATGCATTGAAAGATAAGGGCCGATTGAGGATAGGTGAGACTGTGGCAATTTACGGGACTGGTGGCCTTGGAATGAATGCTGTTCAGATCGCGAAAGCTATCGGAGCTCACGTCATAGCGGTTGATGTTGTCAAGGAGAAGTTGGAATTCGCTAGAAAACTCGGTGCAGACATAGCGATAAACGCCAAAGAAGAAGATCCTGTTAAGAAAATCATTGATCTAACTAACGGCGAAGGCGTTGATGTGGCGGCAGAGTTCATAGGATTGCCTAAGACTGTAGAACAGGTTATCTGCAGTGTGAGAAAAGGTGGTAGGGCAATCATAGTTGGCTTTACCGCTGAAAAAGTCAGAATGGATACCAATGAGATTGTTAGAAGAGAAATCCAAGTTACTGGGTCCCGGGGACAGACGAAACGAGATTTGGTTGAACTGACCCAGTTAGTTAAAGCCGACAAGCTAAACGTTGATCCCATAATCACAAACAGAATAACTTTAGATGAAATAAACAAAGGCATCGCCATGTTAAGAACTGGTGCTCCCATAAGAGTTATGATGGAGTTATAGGCTGGCAGCGGGCGTTATCTTTCGCGCGCTTGGGCGTTTCGCGTTGAATCGATAATCTTTAGATGTTAGAGTCTTTTCATAAGCTCCCCGAAATCCCCTTTAATTTCCTTTACCTTTGATTTTCGAAGTGCGTCCCACATGGTCGCTTGATTAGCCGTCACGACGGGCTTTCTAAGGTCATGCTCCAAGGGCTCTATACACCCTAAGGCTGCAAAATTGATGCAACTGATGAAGAAGGCATCTGCCTCTGGTTTACATACGCTCTTCGAGAAAATATAAATTGTTTCGAAGGGTATCCTGCCCTCCTTAAGGATATCATATTCCATTTTTGAATACATGCCTTTTATGTTAAGAACCTTGAAGCCTGATGCCTCGAAGAACCTCTTTCCCTCCAAATTCACTTCCCCTCCCTCAGGATAGGGAGTAGCTATGGAGATTCTTTTGACGTCTGGATGTTTCAGGGCGTTTACCACAGCCGTAGTTGTGGTGCTCGCTTGGATCCCCGTTGCATTCTCGATTTTCTTAATGACCTTTTGGTCCTGCCCTATTCCTCCCACAAAGCTGCAAGAAGTACAGCCAAACGTAATTACATTTGGTTTTACTGATGCGACTAGCCTAGCTGCTTCTTCTATTTGTCCTCCCGTTTCTAGTAACGCTTTCAGCAACGTTTTCTCGGTAGGGATATATATCCGTGTTGCGTGAATGGAAACTCATTCAGGAGCCATTCTATGAAAGTCTGACTCTATCACGGTATTGATATCATGTACGATCACACCTATTCTTGCTCTCCGGCCATACATCAGGGCTCATCTTAACTAGCTAACTCAAGCTTATCTGCTACGTATTTGAGGCTTAAGTCCTCAAGTTTCTTTCTTGTCGGTATACCGGTCGCTTTGTTCCATCCTCGAGCCTCATAATAATAATCTAACATCTTTTCTAGAACATTTCTTGGGATTGATTTATCTTTGCATGGGCCGTCTGGAAGAGGTTCCATTAGCCTCTCAGGAAGCGTATCATCCCTTCTGGTTATTCCCTCTCGAACGTTAAAGGCTCTGCATAGATTCCAGGCCCTCTCTCCCACGGTCATCAATTCTCTAGGTGTAGTGTCCCAACCCGTGATGGAGGAGACAAGGCCTAACATAGTATCTACAGTTATACCCGCCCCTCCTCCCGTCGAACTAAAAGTAGGAGAAGTGAAGTAGCAAACAACTAGTGAATTCAAAATCGATCTGCAATTCTCCCCTAACATAACCAATTTTGCCTTCTCAGGGCCCGTGTAAAATCTATCCACATCAAGAGTTGAATCAAGTCCTATCTCTGGGACCAAAGTTCCTTCTCCCCAATAGTCGTCGTGAGGAACTTGATTATGGCAACCCCCTCGATTCGAAGTAGCGTATGATAGACCTAAGCCCACCTTTCCCCTGGGCTCGTGCATAGGCAATTCGAGGCCCTTAACGTGCATAGCGTATTTGTCAGCGCCTTTTCCGATTTTCTCAACAGCAATCTTAACACCGTCAGCAAGAAGATTCCCTATCCCTTCGCGTTTCGCTATTTTTTCAGTCAATTGAACTATGGCTCCGTGGTTCCCCCACGCGAGATCTAAGCCATCTAAATCTTCCTTAGTAAGTAAGCCGTTTTCGTAGCATTCCATAGCGAAGGCAACAACTACGCCCGTTGAAATAGTGTCTATCCCATATTTATTGCATAACTCATTTGCTTTCGCGATCGCGCCTAAATTATTGTTCATGCAGAAGGAACCGAGAGCAACGGCCGTCTCGTATTCGGGACCACCGTAGGTTGGATCCACGGCATAAGGTTCGCTAACCTTTACAACTCGCTTACATGCGTTCCTGCAAGCGAAACATGATTTACGATCAACTAGAATAGTATTAGTTATTGATAATCCATCTATTTTATCATAGCCGTCGAAGGTACCCCTTCTAAAATTCTTGGTTGGGAGACGACCAGTTGCCTGGTAGCCGTCAAGAAATCCATCAGTGCCATGTTCGTGAAGGGCCTTACCCCAACCCTTCCACGATTCATCATAAGCCTTTTTCGCTAACTCTCTAAACTTCTCTGGATCTGCCATCTTTATTTTGCCTCTGCCGCGGACAGCAATAGCCTTCAACTTCTTATGACCCATCACCGCACCCATGCCGCATCTTCCAGCTGCATCGACCACGTCACTCATTACTGAGGCGTACTTGACTAAGTTTTCACCTCCCGGTCCAATGCAAGCGACCCGCGCCTTTTCATCTCTGACCTCGCTTCTAATGCTTTTCTCAGTCTCCCCAGTTGTCTTGCCCCATAGGTGTCCTGCATCCCTTATCTCTGTTTCCCCATCATGAATCCAGAGATAAACGGGGGCATCGGGGCTTCCCTCGACTATTAAGGCGTCGTAACCTGAGAATTTTAACTCAGGTCCAAAGAAACCCCCGGCAAGCGCCTCACCCAGAATTCCTGTTAGCGGAGACTTTGCCATTACTATGAATCTGGAGTTTCCAGGGAATGGGAGACCAGTTATTGGCCCAGTGGCGAAGACGAGTTTATTTTCGGGTGACAAGGGGTCAATTCCGGGCTTAAGTTCGTCAAACAGTATTTTCGCCCCCAGACATCTGCCGCCGAAGAACTTGCGAACGTCTTCTTCCGATCTTTGTTCCTCTTTCGACTTTCCATCGGTCAGATTCACCCTGAGCATTTTTCCAGTGGAACCAAACATTTTATAACCTCGCGTTTAGTTATTGCAGCATTCCTATATAATTGTTTTTGCTGACTTGGGGCTTGTAGAAAAACTTTTGGCGCATTTTCAGACTATTTCATCCGTGTGCGTCTATGGCACAGTCTATGAGTGGCTTCAGCCTCTTGAAGCCTATCTGAGCTCAAACCCCAAAGGTCTCCCGATGTGCAGACTTTTATGCCCGCGTCAGGGATAAGGGTCAGGAGGGCGCCAAAGCCTACACTATTAGGCCAGACAAGGTCCTCATAGGAGAACTAGCCAAGGATTGCGAGAATAAGGTTAAGCCAAACTCCCAAACGAAACATTGTTCAAAGCTCCGCAGAGACACGATATGGTGGTAAAGGTTTCTATTGGCTGGAACTCGAATGATACATTAGCCTTTGTAACATCCTGTTACAAAACTGAATTACGGGCTGAGAAGGGAGCATCCAACTTTAAGCATTAACCAATAGCTATATGTTCTTTAGAATAGAAACTTATAACACACTCGCAAATATATACTTCATCTCCTCGGGCTTCCTTCTAATCCATAATCTCGCAAGGTTTGCTCTATTTTTCCTGATTCTTCAGCTTTTTTCCTCTTTCTCTTGTAATATTCTGGTCCAACAAGCTTTTTGCACTTAATAAAGTCATCAATTCGTAAAATCGCTGATACCGTTTCACATACTGACTTGATTACCTGCTCCTTAACTAGGAGGGGCTCATATATCCTAAGCTCATCCATATCCACTATTTTTCCCTCAAGAATATCGATACCTGAATACAGCTTGCACCTAACGTGTTGAGCCCGTAGTTCCGTGATAGCGTCTATAGGATCTAAACCCGAGGATTTTGCCAATATCGAAGGAATAACTTCCAGAGCCTCAGCAAAACTCATAATAGCGTATTGTTTCAGTCCAGAAACACTTCTCGCCCACTTTCGCAGTCTCAGGGCTATTTCCATCTCTGAGGCCCCCCCTCCAAACGTGATTTTTGGCTTGACAAAAACGTTTTTAACAGCTCGAATAACATCTTCAATGGTGTGTTCAGTCTCATCGAGGATGTTTTCTATCGGTCCCCTTATAAGGATGGTGACTACATGAGGTTTGGTAGTTCCTTGAATAAAAATCCAATGTTGATCTACTAACTTTCTTTCTTCAACAGTCTTAGCGTATCCAAGATCATCTGCTGTGAGCTCTTTAATCCCGGTTACCAGCTTTGCTCCCACAGCCTCCGCAATTTTTGATAACTCATCTATATGAACCCTCCTTACTGCAAGAATTCCCCTTTTAGCTAGGATTCCTGCGGCTTTGCGCGCCAATCCCTTTTCGATGAAAATCACATTAACTCCCAGATCAACTAGTTTATTTACCTCTTCGGAAAATATGTTTAAAATGCTATCATGGAGGATTGTCTGTTGCTCCGGACTTTCTAAAATTACTTTAGGCTCGTAATATTTCGATATTCCTCTAGAAGCCATCTTATCTATGGTAATTCTGAACTCTCCTTTAATCAAGGCTATCTTCACATTCTCAACACATTTAGGCATATCTGGATGAGCTATCTCCCTAAAGAAGGCTACACCGTCAATAAGTTCAGTTTCGGATAAGGAACTCCCTACACGCTTCTTTAGGATTATGTTTTCCGGATCCAGCTCGTACCCAGATTCCTTCTTTTCCACAGACTTATAGATCGCGTCGATAATCACGTCTACTAAATGTTGTTCTCCTCCAAAGCTAAATCTGCCATTAGACGCTGTACTGACTATGTCTTTCAATGTCTCTCGTTGCATGGGTTCCACTATTACGGTCACATCATTTAATAGCTCTATGCATTTATTCATGGCATCTATGCAACCCTCTGCTAAGATTACGGGATGGACATTTTTCTTCAATAAAAATTCATATTTACTTAGAATTTCCCCTATGAGTATCATTGTTGATTTGGATCCATCACCTACTTCGTTGAGGACGGTTCTGGCCGCCTCAATTATCATTTTCGCTATGGGATGCTCTACTTCCAATCTTCTAGTGAAGACTGATCCTCGCCTAGTTAAATATACAATTCCCGCATCGCCTACGATCATTTTATAAAGTCCCCTTGGTCCTAAAGAACTCTTGATGATTTCAGCGATTAATTTGGCAACGATGATGCTTCTCCTGAATTCTTCTCCGATAATCCTTACGGGACCCTTTGGAGTAACTCGAGCCATCCTATGGAACTATACCACCACCTTAAGTGCTGAAATTTGATTAAAAACGGGCTTTATTGATCTGGACATCTTGCATTTGTTCCATATTCAGCCTAAGATACTACCGTAGGAGTCATCCATATACTAAGGAGATGAATATTAATAACCGCTTATGCGCACTCTAGATGCGACTAATACACCTCGCCTCGCTAACTGGTTCACTCTCCTTCCCACATTCTATCTAAGAGACGCAAAAGGTCATCTTTTTTAATTTTACGTGCATTATTGTTGAATAGAAATGCTGTTTTAGTTTTATCCGTTATTATGTCGTCTACTACTCTTTCCAAACGATTCTTGGAAATTCCGATCTCCTTCAGGGTGAGGGGTATGTTAACATCTTCGGCCAGCTTTATCACAGCCTTCACCGCTTTCTCACCGGCCTCATGTACCGTCAGGCCGCGGATGTCTTCACCCATGGCTTGGGCAATAAGGGCGAACTTCTCCGGAATCGCCGGAAGGTTAAACTCCATAGCGTAAGGCAGAGATATCGCACATGACAAGCCGTGAGGAATATGGAATTTTGATCCTAAAGCATGACCAAGAACATGATCTAACGCGCATGAGGCGTTCAGAAGGGTGAATCCTCCCATGTTGGAGGCAATGGCCATGTTATATCTAGCTATAATATTGTCTCCTTGAGCGTAAGCAGTCCTTAGATTATGCGCCACTAGCTCCACAGACTTTAGAGCTATGGCGTCAGTATAAGGGCTAGCATTCCTTGCCATAAGAGCTCCAATCACATGAGCTAAGACATCGAACCCCGTAGTAGCCGTGGTTTTAGGAGGTAGAGAGATCGTCATCAACGGATCAACTAGCGCCACATCTGCCACTACTCTATTATCAAAGATATAGTCTTTATAACCCTCTTCATCTATCACTACCGCTGCCGCGCTAATCTCAGAACCTGTTCCCGAGGTTGTGGGTATCTGAATTGTAGACAAAGGAGACGTATCGAGCGGTCTTGATACGGATCCACTTAGGTACTCCCATGGCATCCTAGGGTTGGTGGCTGCTACGGCCGTTGCCTTCGCCGTGTCCATAGCGCTTCCTCCGCCTAATCCGATGATGAGATCGTATGTACCCTTTCGAACCGTGTTGGTTACTTTCTCCCAGCTTTCTAGATTGGGCTCAGGCACGCACTCGTCAAACACGCTATACTCAACGCCTTCTTCCTCTAGGGGCTTCTTAACCTTATCCACCAAGCCGGCCTTCACAATCCCCGGATCAGTCACGATCAACGCCTTCGCAGCTCCAAGTCCCCTAGCCTCTTTGCCCACAGACTCAACACAGCCCACACCTATAGTAAGCTTCGTCTTCACACAAGGGTAGATACTGAACTCCCGCAACAAAGGATTATAAGCCTCTTCATTCAATATTTTCAACCACACAAGAATATGAAAGAGATGGCAATATAAAATTTATGGAGTGAAATCATTATCAACGTTACATTTTCGCTTCCCGATTTTCACGTCGAAGCCGAATCAGCGACGATCGATCAAGTTAATAGCTGGGCCTTCTGCGACTAATTAATTTTTGGATTCCTTCACTAATGCCTCCGCGAAAAAAATAAGACGATGATCATTATGATCGAACATGACCTGAGATTGTAATGAACATTTCAATGTTACTGCGGTTATATATCGAGGACCCATTACAATATCGGTACGCCGAAGAGATCGCTAGTGTTCCATTGTTCAAGGGAACGATTTTCAAAGAAATAACAAGCTTCGACACTAGGCGGTGGCGAATTACAAATTTGCTATCGCTTCTGCTTTGTTAGGAAATCCAAAGTGATTCACCGCGATGGTGTTTCCCTCGGCAACTTCCATCCCCTCGGGTAGAAAGGAGAGGTCAGGGACTTCGCCGATGGCGAGTATGACGGCGTTTAGGTCCATGGTAAACTCTGAGCCCTCAATCGGTATCGGTCGCCTTCCACCACTTTCATCCGTTTCTCCTAGCTTCATTCGAATACACTCTAGAGCCGTAAACTGTCCATCCTTACCCAAAATTCTCTTCGGCGCTACCAAGAACTGAAGCTTCACGCCTTCACCTTCCGCCTCCTTAACCTCCCAAGGGTTCGCTGGCATCTCCTCCCTCGACCTTCGATACAAAATGTTGACTTCTTTAAATCCAAGTCGGAGGGCGGTTCTAGCGGCGTCAATGGCAACATTACCGCCACCAATGACTGCAATACGGTCTCCTAGCTTCACCTTCTTGCCTAAGTTTACATCCATCAAGAAGTCAAGGGCGTCAAGAACACCCTTTAGATCCTCACCCTCCACGACGAGTTTCCCGCTTTTGTGAGCCCCAGTGGCGATAAATATGGCTTTGTAGCCTGTCTGTAAAAGGTCGTCGATCATTGAATCCTTGCCCACCGTGATATCCGCTCTAATTTCCACTCCCAATTTCCGTATACGCTTGATCTCGGTCTCCAGCACAGTTTTAGGCAGCCGATACTCGGGTATGCACTTTCTCAGCATTCCACCTGGCTCAGGTATGGATTCAAAAACCGCGACCAAATACCCCTTCTCAATCAATTCATATGCAGCCGTGAGTCCAGCTGGGCCAGAGCCGATGATGGCTATCTTTTCCCCATGAGTCTTGGGCACAGGTAACGTTTCTCTCTCTTCCTCAAGCTCGAAGGTGCTAACAACGGTCTGTCTATCAACCTTAGCCCGTTCAGGGTGAAAGCAAACCTAGCTATGTGGCTCCCTATGGCGCCAATCCCAAATAGGATAACCTTCACTTTATTCGTCATGCGAAAACCTTCACTCGTTTTTCAACATGATACTTAGGTTACTGTCTTGTTCATCTTAAAACCTTTACCCAGATACATACAATGTTTAAATAATCAAGCAAATAATAGTTGTAAGAAAGGCATATCTTAGGGTTACGTATGTCAAAGCTTAAATTAGAGGGGATTTTTCCGTCGCACATAACTCCCTTCATTTTATGTTAAGATGTTATGACTAGCCTTGAGATGTCCGTTTCAGGCTTGGAGATGGTTTTCTCAAGCTAGCCCTTCATGACGATTTATTTCTCAATGGAGGACATATAAACTACAACCATTAACAGTAATACAAGTATGAGGTGGTTCGCATGGTTAGTCACACTGGTGTTCATAGGAAGGGTCAGCTTTCCCTTTTCGACTTGTTGAGGTCCATTAGAGAAAGGCCGGATTTTTATAAGGTAGGCGCCTTGGCGCTTTTCGTTGGCGTGGTTCGCGGCGAAACTTCGAGCGGTGAAACTGTGAAAAAACTACGATTGGAGGCGTATGAGGAAAAGGCTAGCGGGGTTCTTGAAAACATCTGCGATCAGCTTCGAAAGAGAGTAGGCGTGATCGACGTTGAGATTCATCACCTTCTCGGAGAATTTGATGTGGGCGAGGACATGGTTTACGTCCTTGTAGCTGGTTCCCATCGACACGACGTGTTTCCGGTTTTAGAAGAGGCGGTGGAACGGTATAAGAAGGAGGCTCCCATCTTCAAGAAAGAGTGCATAACTGACAAAGAGGGCGTGTCAAAATCCTACTGGGTTAGCGAGCGCGAATCCCTCAGCTGACTTGTCAAGTTTTAAAACCTAGGCATGTCTCCTTAGACGACGATGATCAGTTTGATGAACGTGTGTTTCTAAAATGAAATCCAGTATTTTATCTATCTCAACCAGGGAATTAACCAATAGGTCGGGTTTTTCATTTTGGAGTTCTTCCTTGGTGTACGCTCCTGAAGGGACCGCTATGCATTTCATTCGGGCTGCTTTGGCTGCTTTAACCCCAAACGTGGAATCCTCTACGGTTACGCAGTCTTCTGGAGACAGGTTTAGTTTCGTTGCAGACACCAGAAAAACTTCAGGATCAGGTTTCGGCTTGGTGACATCGTCTGCTGTAACCACCACGTCAAAATATTTTTCGAGCTTCTTTTCGGAAAGCAACTTGTTAACGACTTTCCTGCTGCTCATGGTTGCCAAAGCCATTTTTATTCTTCCATATAACGCATCCAACAGCTCAGTAGCCCCCTCAAGAAGGTTTACAACTTCGGATAGTTCTGTTTGAATCTTAACCTTCTTTCTAATAAGCTCCTCAAGCATTCTATCATCAAAGGTGATGTTGCTTTGTTTTAGGACCTCCTCCAAAATCTTCCTGGTTCCAATACCTATCCTCCTCTCTATGAACTTGTCGTCAACTACACAACCAACTTCGATCAAGACCCTTGTGAATGACTCTACAACAGCCTTCTTCGTATCTGCTAAGGTTCCGTCCCAATCAAAGATAACTGCCTTAAACATCTACGTCCCATAGATGACTCTAATACGCCAAGCATAATACTTGCAGATTTATCAGCGTATCGCTCTCGGACAAACTTGAAAATGTTTTCGTCTTATGTGCAGGGGCCAAGTTCACACCTCAGTCTATATTCTTGGAGCTGGTCCATACAGTCGTTCAAATCCTCCCATTGTCCGAGTGGCGTATGTCATAAGTAAAAGACAAAACGGGATTAGGCTTTGTTAGATTCGTATTCACAAAATTCTATTTTGCCGTCTTTCATTATCTATCTTTTCCAAGAGTTTTTCAAGGATTTTTCCCTTCGTTCGCAGTTCTTGTTCGGAAATCGTCTGTCCCATTGGACATAGTTCATCAATCATCGCGCCCTCATTTACCAGATATACAACAGGATAAAGACGGCATCCTAAGGGTCTTTCCCCATAGACTCGGCATCTCTTCTCAACGGGGCTATAGAAATAGCACCATCCGCCAACGTTTCTTAGTCGAGTTACACCGTTATCTATAACTGCGAATTCCTCCCGGCGATGATCCATCCTCTCTAATCTTTTGATATCCTCAGTTGAAAGCTCCATCTCCGTTCTTTCACAACATTTTCCACAGTGAGAACACTGCATGAGGAGTAGCCCCTTCATATGTCATAGGTTTCTCTTCTCTTCATTTTTACAATCTAATGCACTATAATACACTAACCATTTTGATAACATTCAATTTTCCGCTTTTGCTGACCTTTAACTGGCGTACACCTCTAAATACAATAACGTTTGCGTTTTCAACTTGAATGAGATCGCCCACAGAAATTTCACCTATTTGTTTATTCCACAAAGGCAACTGAATGGTTCCGGTTTCGTCGGTAATGAGGGCGTTCGCCACATTAGCGTAAGAACCAAAACGGGTTGTGATAAGCCTTGGCTGCGATACTTCTAGAACCCTTGCCTTTATGTTGATCCGTCTCATTCCAGCCCTTAAGTCTTTGATCTGATGGTGGTTTAATTTAGGCTCTAGGGCTGAGTTTTTTACAGGCGCCATTGTGCGCGTAAACTCTTTGATCGGATTGTTTCCTTCGAGAACGCGTTCAGGCATGGAAAATTGTGCAACCACTTTGGGACCACTGGTTATAAGAAAGATCGCGTAGTCCCGTGTCCTCATACGACATTCAATCGCTAATTTTCCACACTTAGATTCTTGATGTTGAGAAGCATCAAGAAAACTATTAAAAAATTCGTCTGAATCAATTCCGTGCTTCATTGAAATTTTAGCGAGATACTCGAGGAGTCGAATATCAGCGTACGAGTGGTACCTACCTAGGGGTCGCCCTCGTGCAGCCCATACTTTGTTTCGCATTCTATTTGTTTCCTACTCTCGTGTTAACGTGATTTCTATCGTTGAAACCATCCTTGCTCTGCCTTCGCCTTCTCTTGGTGGCATCTCTTCGGTTCCTATAGTGATTTTGCTTATGCTCAGGTCTTTCATGAATCTGTGTCTGGTTATCTCGACGGCATCGATGGCAGTAGTTATTGCTTGTCCCCTCGCCTTCAAAGTAACTTCTTTAGCGTTGGATCCGGTGAAACTCGTTATAATCCCTAAGACGTAATTCATCGGGGGCTTTCTTCCTACGTATATGACGTTGGATTCCCTAGACAAACTACTCATTTTCAACTTCCTCGTTGCCAGTGTTACTAATGTAATAGTGGACCCCGCATTTAAACACTGCTAACATTCTCTGATAACGATCTGATTTCATAACATACTGAAAAGTTCTTTAGGAGCGCTTTACATAAACTTATTTAGTTCTCTATTTGTTCTCATGAGGGGATTTTCAGATGCCTAACGTTGAGCCAATTATCAATATTGAAAATATTGTTGCCTCTGCCACAGTGAAACATGGGATTGAGTTAAGCTCAGTGGTGAAGGCGTTTCCAGACGCAGGATACCGCCCTGGACGGTTTCCGGGATTAGTCTTTCGACTGAAAAAGCCTAAAACCTCCACCCTGATCTTCGGCTCCGGCAGGATGATCTGCACTGGGGCGAGGTCAGAAAAGGAAGCGGAGAGAGCCTTGCGGAAGCTTGTTAAGGTGCTGAAGGAAGGTGGCATACTTATCGTGGGGAAACCAGAGATAAAGGTGGTAAATGTTGTTGCCACCGTAAACCTCGGTGGATCCGTCGATCTTTTAGAATTGTATGAGTCTGAGAGAGGCATGCGCGGAAGAATCGTTTATGAGCCAGAACAGTTTCCCGGGTTGATTTACCGAATGGAGGTTCCGAGGGCCGTTTTCCTAATATTCTCCAGCGGGAGACTTGTGTGTACTGGCGCCAGAAAAGAGGAGGATGTACATCGGGCGGTGATGGAACTTCACCAAAAACTGGAGCAGAGAAACCTAATACATCATGAAGAGTGAAAAATTTTTTCAATTAAATTTTAAGGTATCCGCTTCTTCTTAGCCATTCGGCTGGCTTCTTCTGTATCGCCATATGATGTCGCCCCGCTGTCAGGCTTGAAAACCCACGGAGAGACAAAAACGGTGTCTCCCTGTCTTATCCAGACTCTGGATCATTGAGACCATAACGCGAAAGATTAAACGGATAAAAAGGAATTAAGCGAGTAACGCACGCTGCTGCCTTTAATAATTTGCTATAAGCTTATAAGGAAACTCGTCATGGTATAGTATACACACAAGAGTTAAGATTCTAAGGAAATCTGATTCTTGTTTGATAAAAGGGAGTGTGATGTGGATGGCATACAGAAGGGGACCCAGCAGACCTCGAGAGATGCACAAAGCAGTCTGCGCCGATTGCGGCAATGAATGTGAAGTTCCATTTAAACCCGATCCTAGCAGACCAGTGTACTGCCGGGAATGTTGGGCGAAGAGAAGAGAAAGAAGAAGGTTTTGATGCTAGGATTCGTCGTTAAACTATTTTAGCTTATTCTAATATTTTTTTCCATATTTCTTCTAGACTTTCATCACGACGGCTTTAACCACCTCTGTTGTCGCATAACTGAAACATGAAGAGTAACCCTTTTCGATGGGGGCCAAGGGATTCTCATAGAGGGACAAGGTTGTTAATGTCCTGTTTTTTATTCGCTGATCATTCATCGTTTATAGCTCTATTTTTGGCATGGTTTTGACCCTGAAAGGGTTTTCACGCAGAAATGTCCGGCTGAGACTGTGTGGGTTCGCGCAATGTGCGCCTCATTGTTAAACTATATAAGGGGGAATGGCTACGGTAGAGGGAGGCGTCGGTGATGGCATTGGAGTTGAGCCGTCAGAGAATGCGGGAACACGCGCTGGACCAGTTTAAACACATTAGGACGTGTGTACTAGCCAGGGAGCTCTGCCTCCTCATTCGCACCAGCCGAGTGACCTTTAACACCGAAGACGTCCACCAATGCTGTAACTTTATCTCTAATCTGTGCAAGGAGGCGGGCTGCGAGGAACCCAGCGACCTCTGCGCCAAGGCAGCGGAGGCAGTCACGGAAAGCGAAGAAACCTATCTCACACTTTGTGAAGAGAGCTGCAAAAAATGCGGTGAATCCAAGCAACCCAGAAGACCAAAGCCCGAGAGAACAGCGTACGTCGCCTAGAGACCGCCTAAGCCCATCCTTTTTCGTAACCCGGTAAATTTTAAACCTTCTCGATATAAAGTGATGCCGGAGGGTGCATCCGTTTACTTTAATTTACCCTTTAGGTATATCGGAGAAATCTTATCTTACGTTATTTGAAGACTTTAAATTTTTCTAAAAGACAGAAATAACTCTAATGTGCTACGTTATTTACCTTTGAATAGCTATTGTCACTGATGCCAAACCGTTCTGAGTAGTCTCAACGCGTTTTCACCGATTATTTTCGACGGAACAATCAGCTCAAAAAGGAACGTAGGATAAGGCTTGAAATATCAAGTAGTGCATTTCCGCGTTTTCTTAGGAACCAGAACATGGGTAAGGATATTGGAACCGATACTGAAAGCACTGTAGCGAGGCAGAGAGTCTGTCATAATCGTGATTATCCCTCTTATCTTGAACTACCAATCTTGAAACAGCCAACTTACTGCCCTCAAAACAAGAGAGGACGCTAGCTTCTTTTTAAAACACGCCCGTTTCTAACCCCCCTGTGAGCGCCGTCTTCCACCACTATTTTTCCGTTTACGATCACGTATTTTATTCCCTCAGGATAGTTGTGCGGATTCTCGAAGGTGGCAGTGTCCTTAATTCGCCAATGGTCAAAAACTGTTATGTCTGCTTTCATTCCTGGGCGTAGTATGCCTCTTTCCCATATTCTAAGTTTCCAAGCGGGCATGCTCGTCATTTTCCTTATTGCCTCTTCTAAGCCCAGTACACGTTTCTCCTTAACATATCGCGAAATGATTCTTGGAAACGCTCCGTAAAAGCGTGGATGCGGCTTTCCCTCACCAAATTTTGTAACGTTTCCATCGCTTGAAACCATAGATAAGGGATGCTTTAGGATGTATTCAACGTCTTCTTCACCCATCCCACCACCAACAATCTTGGCTGAATAACCATCCTGTTCAATTATTTCAAGGACTATATCGTAGGGATCCTTTCCAAGCTCCTTTGCTATATGAGAAAACGATTTTCCCTCAAATATTTTGTAGTTCTCGCTATAGGCCAATAGGATCAAATCCATTCCAACATCGTAAAATATGTTCTCCCACTCCAAACTGGGTTTTTTCAATTCATCAATTATCTTCTTTCGGGTGGTTTCATCCCTAATTCTTGAGATGATTTTTTCTAAACCTCCCTCTCGTGTCCATGGCGGTAGAAGCGCCATGAGATCCGTCATCCATGCAGTGTACGGATAAGCGTCGCATGTAACTTCAACACCCTTATGCCTGCCACGTGTTATAAGTTCTAGAGCGGTCTTTGAAAGTCCCCAGTTTCGTGGCCCGGAAGCCTTAAGATGTGAAATTTCAACTGGTAATTTGGCGGCTTCTCCAATAGCGATAGCCTCATTAACAGCGTCTAATAGCAGATCAGATTCGTTTCGAATGTGGGAAGCGTATATTCCGCCGTACTGAGCAGCGACTCTGGCCAGTGAAACTATCTCCTCTGTCTTAGAGAATACTCCTGGGTCATATATCAAGCCGGTGCTTAATCCAAAGCATCCAGCCTCCATTGCCTCCCGAACATAAGACTTCATTTCCTCTAATTCTTGATTGGTCGGCTCTCTCCTCTCTAAGCCTAAAACGGCGCTTCTTACGGTTCCATGACCTACTAATGCGGCAACATTAATGGACGGAGCGACGCTTTCAAGTGTTTTGAGATATTCTTCAAAAGTTTTCCAGTTGAAAGGAACTTCCTTGAGATAGGGCGGTAACGTTTCAATAAGTAAGCCTTTATTTTTGTCCGAAACCGGAGCAGGGGTCCCTCCACAATTGCCTATAACTATTGTTGTAACGCCTTGCATTATGTAATTGTCAGCGGTGGGAACCACTAAAATGTCGATGTCACTATGGTTATGAATGTCAATGAAGCCCGGCGTAACAACCAGACCACTACAGTCTAAAATTTTTTCCGCTTGAGCCCCACTCAAATCCCCTATTTTAGCAATTGTTTCACCTACAATTCCTACATCACCTTTAAAAGACGGCGCCCCAGTCCCGTCAACGATTAATCCGCCTTTCAAGACAACATCGTAAGTCATAACAAACCACTTAAACTCAAGTCTTATAATCGACCAACTTTTATAGATTGCTGCATTACCTTCTAGTGAAGGATGAATATTACGTAATTAGGATTCCAGACGAAAGAAGTCAATGTTTTGGGGGTAATGCAAAACATTAGTATATTTCTAAGAACTACCTAGGGTATAAGACTCGCTTTGCTTCGATGAAAGATTTCTATCGCAATATCCTTTATCAGTTGCTCCAGCATAATTCGAAGATCGGAACCTCGCGTATAAATTGGCATATATGGACCAACTGTTAGGCGTTTTCCCTTCCATAATGGCGCTCCTCTTTCCGGTCTCTCCTTTTTGATGATTCCTATTCCTTTTCCTCCCCCCTTTACAATAACTGAGAAACATGGAATATCGGTTGGTCCGTCCCCAAGGTAAATCATATTTCTTAAAGGTATTCTTCTTCTTTCTTCGGGTATAACGTCGTTTACCCTTCCGGGATTCCTTCGGAGAATCCTTCCGCTTATGCCTTTGTTAATAGCGAAAACGAATTTGGTTTTTTCTGTAAAGGTTACAATAGATTTGGGTGATGTTATGTTACCTTTCCTATCGTATTCAAAGGTACAAGCAAATATTTCATTCACTTTCCCGCCGATGGTGCTGGCTTTTATCACTTCCTCAAAACCTGAACTTATTACATAGAACTCAATTTCAATTTGCAAGTCCAGTTCGTGAGATAATTCACCCACAAAATCCTGCAATTCTTCGAAGCATTGAGGTATCCCCTGATAGAATTGAATCCGTTTTCCCATATCCTCCAGCGTTTTCCTTGTAACCTTTAGTTTCCTTTCCTTAACCATTTTGATAAGCTCATCCATATATGCCAGTGGAGGATCCCATCCCCTCTCAATTTTCGGCGTTACCTTAGGCCAAAATTCGTTATCTGGAGAAATTTCAAGACTCTTTAGAAGAAAGTTCGTTGTATCATCGCCCAAAGTATCATCACAGTCCATGATAACGGCGATAATATTCTGTTGATAAGCCAATTTGAACTCCGGTTTAATGTTTGAACTAAAGCAATAAAAGCATTACTAGTAGCTAGCTCGTTATTCCTTTCCTCATGCGCTATTTGGTTTATACATGGTGCGGGGGGATAGGTTTAAAACTCGGTTTAAATTCTCGGAATTTAAGCCTTGAGTGAAAGTTCTGATCGTGCTATGGCCGAGGGGGATTCACACCTCCACATGACATGGCGAAATCTCATGCAAACCCCCATTTTTGCGGCTTATACGTAGATGCAGTGAACAGAACAAGTCTTATTTGCTGGTTTTCATTACGTTTTGGCTGGTGCGAGGGGTTGAACGGTGATCTGCTCTTCCGCATTCTGTTCCTCGTTCTCTTCGTTCCGGGGATAGGCATTAGAGGCTACTATACCCGCAGGGTAAGAGCTACAAGGAAAAGACGTTCGTGGAAGGAACGGCTGAGGGATACTGTGCAGGCCGAAGGTAAAACAGGTGCCATTCTCTTGATAGGCCAAGGCGTCTACTTGATTATTGCGGTGCTACTCTACCTGCTCTTAT
>Ga0315314_1000092_pt1 | contig 124603 bp, 125 predicted proteins | sample TDP9_MG_FD_203631 | JGI IMG/M metagenome (GOLD analysis project Ga0315314, IMG submission 203631) | Freshwater sediment microbial communities from Lake Towuti, South Sulawesi, Indonesia - TDP9 | ecosystem: Environmental > Aquatic > Freshwater > Lake > Sediment | place: Indonesia: South...
AGTTCCCCTTTTTCAACGAAAACGAACGTTGCCATTCCGCAGTGCTCATGGCATGTGAACTCAACATACCTTTTTCCCTTTAATGCACCAACAGCACGAGAGATAGGAACCACAACTGGAACAGGGTAGAAGTCGGACGCCTTTATCTGTCCATCAGTTTGCTCTTCAACAAGCTTAATGCATTCTGGAATAGTTATGCGCATCCTCTTTCTTTCTTCATAGTTTATCCTGCCAGTTATCGAAACAGGTTGAAAGTTGATTCCACGGACAATATCAAAGTTTTTGGCAGCAAACTTTATAATATCACCAAGTTGGTCATCATTGACTCCCCTAACAACCGTAGGAACTAGAACAATGCTTTGAAAGCCTGCTTTACGACAATTCTCTATAGCATCAATTTTTGTTTTGAGAAGATCACGACCTCTTGCAACGATGTATGGACCCGCTTTAACCCCATCAAAGGCGAGGTAAATCGTACTTACGCCAGCGTCTTTAAGCTTTCTGCAGTAATCTGCACTTTCAGCCAAATTAATGCCATTCGAGTCGACTTCGACGTGATCGAAGCCAAGTTCCTTCGCCATTTCAACGAGTTCGGGCAAGTCCTCACGGAGGGTAGGTTCTCCTCCACTATACTGTAAGGCCGTCGCAGGAACAGGTTTGACGTTCCTCAGATTCTCCAGCATACCACGAACCTGCTCTTTCGTCGGCTCATAAACGTAACCAGCCGTTGCAGCGTTTGCAAAGCATATAGGGCATCTGAGGTTACACCTGTTAGACACATCTATTATAGCCAAAGCCGTATGTGATTTATGCTTTGGACATATGCCACAGTCAAATGGGTGCCCATTCACACTTTTTGTCATCGGATTTTCTATTCCGTCGCCGATAGTCCTGTATTTCTGCGCTCTTACGAACTCATCGTAGCTGGACCAGTAGACATCTTCAAATTCTCCGTGCTCAGGACACTCCTTTCCAATTAAAACTCTCCCGCCTTGCTCAAAAATTGTTGCACTTAGAACTCTAAGGCACCTTGGACACAAACTCTTTGTCTTCTTTATGAGACGCAAAGAACTCGCCACAACCTAAAGTGATTTAAAAGGGGGTTAAAAGAGCCTATTTAATAACTTTTCCAGACTACTAATCTGGTGAAAGTGGGGTTACGCTTTAAGGGCGTTGAAAGTATTATTTTAGACAAAAATGTATGATCCTAACAATCTTAAGTCTGTCATTTAACTCAGGTTGTTCAGGGATGTAGGATTAGTTGGCGACCGATACGTCGATTACTGAAAAAGCAAGAAAAGCCCTAAGAGAGATCGGTCTAACGGACTATGAAATAAGAGCGTATCTTATGCTGCTCAGTTCAGGACCATTAACAGCTAGCCAAGTTAGCAAAAAAGGTGATTTGCCATATTCAAAAATTTATGAGATTCTGCAGGTTCTTGAAAGAAAAGGATGGATAGAGGTTGAAAGGAGTAGGCCAAAGATGTACTACCCGAAATCTCCATCTGAAGCGGTAGAGGCAACAAGACTACGGGTAGAGAATAGTTTAAGAAATCTCAAAAGTCGGGTTCTAACGGAACTCAAACCGATATACGAGAAGCGCGGTATACAGGAGAGACCTGATATATGGATAGTAAGAGGGAGTCTTAATATAGTTTCTAAAGCCAGTGAGACTTTGAGCAGATCTCGAAGAGAGCTTATGTTGGCTTTGCCTTTCTTGGAGAAGACGCTAATCAACACGCTTACTCCAGACTTGATACGTATGAAAAGCACAAGTGTCGCCGCAAAGTTGATGGTAACAAAAGAAGTCAATGAAGACATACTTAAAAAGATCAGTGAGCTGGCTGAGATAAGATTGAGGGACCAGATGTTTGGAGGAGGCATAATCTCTGATGGTAAAGAGGTTATGCTGTTTTTGGGAGGGAATGGCGGAGAAGCCTTGGCCATATGGTCAGATCATCTAGGGCTTACAAAACTGGCGAAGGAGTATTTTGAGTACCTTTGGAGAGATGCGAAATCGCTAAGCCCCTGAAACGCAGCACACAATATGCTATTTAGGCCAAAGTGAACTTATCGAGAGATTAGTGTCTACCTTTCTCTCTTGCCTTCTATAAACTCTTCAACCCATTTTTTGGCGATTTCATACGGGGCTTGAACCGGTGGGTGCTTAAAGGCATAAGCGGAGATGCTGACTAATGGGCCAGCTATCTTGCGGTCCAGTCCTATTTTTGTGGCCCTAATAGCATCGATAACTATTCCTGCGCTGTTTGGTGAGTCAATCACATCCAGTTTCACATCGATTTTTACAGGTGTATCTCCAAAGTACCGTCCTTTAAGCCAAATATGACAAATCTTCTTGTTTTCAAGAAAGCTAACGTAGTCGCTTGGACCTATTCTCAATGGAATCTCATATGGAACTAGAGCTTGCACCGCACTCGTTTTACTTATCCTCTTTGACTTCAATCTATCCTGTTCGAGCATGTTAAGAAAATCGGTGTCACCGCCAACATTCAGCTGATAACTCTCCTCGATAAGTACCCCTCTGTCTACCAAGAGTTTAGCGATCGTTTTGTGGAGCACCGTCGCCCCAATTTGGCCCATGACATCGTCCCCGGCGGTTGGTAATCTTGCCTTCTCAAATTCCTTTTGCCATTGTGGAGTAGACGCTATGAAGGAAGGCATGCAATTAACGAACGCGCACCCCGCTTCAAGAGCCTGTTTTGCATACCATTTGCTAGCCTCGTCGCTCCCTACAGGTAAATAGTTTAACACCATATCAGCTTCGGTTTCGCGCAGAATATCCGCAACGTTAACTGGATCATCGTTTGGATCTACTTTGAGAACCGGTTTTACAAACTTCCCGATACCGTCTAGGACTTCTCCCCTCATAACTTTGACGCCGATCCTTGGAACTTTACAGAACCCACGGGTATTGTTTGGCTCACTATAAATGGCTTCCCCCAGATCTTTACCTACCTTTCTAGCATCTATGTCAAAAGCGGCGACAAATTTTATATCCCCAACTTTGTATCCACCAAAGTTAGTATGTAGTAAGCCAGGTACTAGTTCTTCTTCTGAGGCGTTCCTGTAGTAATAGATCCCTTGGATTAGTGCAGAAGCACAGTTTCCGACGCCAACTACAGCGACTCTGATTTCACCCATCTTCGTTCACACTTATTTTATGATCATAAAATATGGATTTAAAGCTTATGGAAAAACACACTTCATAACTACAGAAAAAGCATTTAACTACAATTCGCGCATGGATGGCAAAAACCCAAAAAAAAGCACATCCTCGTAATTCATATAGGTTATGATCAAATGCCCATTTCGCAATCAGTAAAAGATGTTCTCGCCAGGAGAATCGCTGGAGAGATCATTCTTTCAAACGACCCCGGATTCACTATGAGGAAGTGGCGTGAAACCTTTGACATCGCTCAGATTCACATCGCAGATAAGTTGAAAGTTTCTCCATCCGTAATTAGCGACTACGAAAGTGGCCGTAGAAGGTCTCCAGGAACAATTTTCGTCAAAAAATTTGTTAAAGCCCTGATTTCGATAGACGAGGAGGAGGGGGGACATCTACTCCGTCAGCTGTCCCGTCTAACAGCAACTGTCTCCGACGCCATAATCGACATTAGAGAGTTCCTAGTCCCAGTGAAAGCAGAAAGAATATGCGAAGCTGTAGATGGGGTTCCGATAGCCTGTAGTGAGTTATTAAACAGAGATATCTACGGATATACTATTATAGATAGTATTAAGGCGATTCAAACCCTTACCGGAACAGAGTTCTATCAAGTTTTTGGCTCAACAACTGAAAGGGCACTCATCTTCACCGGCGTCACATACGGACGTTCACCCATGGTGGCCGTCAGAGTTCATCCTCTGAAGCCCAGAATGATTGTCATCCATAGACCAGAAAGAGTTGATAAGCTTGCTACTCAGTTAGCCGAAGCTGAACAGATCCCGCTTGTTCTCTCAAAGATGGAGTCGGTCGACAAACTCGTTCGTTCGCTGGGCGACCTTCATCGATCAATAACGTCAAGGACATGAATTAGTAGACAGCCCAAGATTCCTTTGAAAAACTTAAGTTTTTGTGCATCAAAGGAAATTAGAAATTAGAAGAGGAGCCTTTAGATGATTGAAAATCCCTTTCAGCTTTCAGCTGGGATTCTGCTCGTAGTCCTTTTTGGAATCTTTTCTCTTAAAATGAAGATAGTGGATTTTTCCGGATTCTTGGCCGGCCTACTGGTTGGCTGGTCCATTTACATTTTTGGCGACTGGAGGTGGTTCATTATTATCCTTACTTTTCACCTGGTGGCAGGGTTCTTTACGAAATATAAGTATAAACAAAAAAGAAGAAAGGGAGTAGCTGAAGAAAAAGGTGGGGCAAGAGCTTGGCAAAACATCGTAGCCAACGGTGGGGTGGCGGCGTTTTTTGCTTTTGCTGAAGGTCTTATCCCACTAGAATGCTTTTTTGCCGGATTTCTAGGTGCTGTCACCACAGCGACAGCAGATACTCTAGCTACCGAAATTGGCCTTCTTTACTCAGGAAAGCCTAGATTGATAACGGACCTAAAGAAAAGTGTCCCACCTGGCACTTCGGGCGGGGTATCCCCCTTGGGGGAAGTCGCTACTGTCTTAGGTGCTGGGCTAATCGGACTCGTTGCATGGACCAGCACTCAAACTTGGAGTTTGCTAACAATCCTTGTAATTACTTTGATTTCTGGCTTTCTCGGCTGCACCTCGGACAGCCTTATAGGAGCCACCGTTCAGGCCAAGTATAAATGTTCTATCTGCGGGAAAAACACTGAAAAGCGATATCACTGTAACCACCTCTCAATTTATCTAGGAGGAAACAGAGCCATAGATAACAACATGGTGAATCTGTTAGCCACATTGTTCGGGGCATTCGTGGGCATCTTGGTTCTATACATTTTCTAATTACTTCAATAAACAAACAACGACGAACTCAGTCTAAGGAACTGCGCGCGATAATTGTTTGAATTTCATACTTTTTCTGTTATGTGTCAGCTCAAAATAGAAGCTTTTCACAGGACTTCAGCCAAATCGGATGACAAAAAGAGATTTAAGCAGTTAAGAGTCTTAAGTATAACCAAATAGGAAACGTAAGAGACAAAAGTGTGATGTAACGATGCCAGAATTTGTTGAGTGGGCTTGGACTTTAATAGCCGTTTCCTTTATACCTCAGACATTCTATTCAATTCTGTTTGAAAGAAAAACCGTAAAAAGAGGCGCTGCTCTAATATACGGTCTATCTTATCTGGGATTTGCATTCGGGCTTTGGTATTTCGGCATAAGCCATTTGTACGTAACCTATATAAGACGCTTGCTCACCGTTTGGTCAATTATCACAATATTGGTCGCTTTCAACTACCCCAATGAAATTCCTACGCTGTTTAGTTATAGAAATCCTGCATCCCTCGAACTTTCGCTACTGATATACCTATACCTACTTCCGGAATTCATGAAGAACATACAGTGGTTCATACTGATAACAACGGCTTTCTTGGCGATATTCAACTCGGTCTCCTATGCTCTATCTAGATAGACTTTGACTCTCCCTTTTTTGTGAATGACGCCCTGAAGTCTTGTTAAGAACCTTTGGATTCAAGGCGCGTGCGATGTAGATGCATAATGACTAGAAAGGCTCTCGAAACAATAGCTGTGGCTTCCATTATTCTCTTATACTGTTTCGTCACACCTAGCACGCAGAGGGCGGAGTACAAGGAAGAAGCAAAAGAAATATGTTTTTTATACAAGTCAAGAGTGGTTTTCATGAATCATGGAGACAAACCATGGGCCCTCTCAGAATACGACCGTTCCTATAGCATTTTTCAAAATAACAGCTGGCAATCTGCACACTTGCTGGATTGCAACTGGCCATTTGAACGATCAGTCGACATCGACGGAAACCCAATAGTAATATTGGATACCCCTCCTGTTCCTCCAAGAGGGAACATTACAATTCGTGTTGAAATCAAAATATTCAAAAAAGCGCGCGAAGCACCAGACATCAACTTTAGCATGTCTGGAGAACTATACGACATACCCTTTGAGTTGAGACAGGAGTTCTGCGTGACTTGCGGTACATGGCAGGGCGACAACGAGACTTTAAGAAATCTATCGTTTCAAATTTGGCGATCCGTTGAAAACACCACAAATGTTCTAAAGATTGTCTGCGCTCTAGCTGATTGGATTGGGAATAATATAACATACCCGTATATGAATCACGAGACAGCGCTCTATCCCACTGAAACTTTTGATTCACGCGAAGGCGACTGTGATGACCAAGCCAACTTGCTAATAACTATGTGCCGAGTTCTTGGAATTCCATCTTTTCTCCAGGTCGGTTGTCTTCAGCATTTAACGTTTCCTGAAAATGAGACCTATTGGAACGGTCATCTCATAACTCACTTTAGACTAATCGGGTTTCATGCCTGGGCGATGGTTTACATTCCACCTTGGGGCTGGCTCCCTTTTGATATGACTTGGGGCTGGACTCCATCAGATCTGTTGGGTGGGATAGAATCGGCAGCTGTGTATGGTCTCTATACAGCGCTAATGATGAATATCACAAAAAGTGACTGGGTCGGAGACGGGCGAGCAGTAAGGGAAATCGTAGTGAATAGTCCGATCTACATATATGACGAAGAAGAGTTGACACTATGTCCGTCACCCTCAGCTCCAGAGATGTCATGGGAAAACGTGCAGTTATGGATTGCTATCGACCTTGCAGTCGTGATAATCTTAATAATGGCATTCAAGCAACTTCATAGAAAAGGTTTAGGTTCTTTTCCATGTCCTCCTGAATGAGCTACAACACCTAGAACCGCATAAGTGATTTCCACTCTCTGATCTTTAATTACCCCGGTGTTTTCTCCTCCATCTTACTCCTTCTGGCGCATCTTCTAAAATGATTCCTAACTCCCTCAAATGAAGCCTTATTCTGTCAGCTGTTTCCCAGTCCTTACTTTTTCTAGCCTCCTCTCTTTCACCAATCAATTTAGCCAATTCTTCAGGTAATTCCTCAGGTGCTTCTCTGACCCGCTCAAGTATTCCAAGTATACCGCCAAGTTCAGAAAAAAGCCCCAAAACTCTGTTCAGAAGTTCTTTGCTTACCTCGACCATGCCTCCGAAATATGTATTTGCTTTCCTCATTATGGCGAAAAGATGCTTCAACGCTAGAGGCGTATTGAAGTCCTCATCCATGGCCTCAAGAAATTTCTGTTTTTGATCTTCCAATTCTTTATAGAACCTGTCTTCCTCTATGTCAGTTTTCTCCTTCTTCTGCTCTTTGACTAAAGCGTTAATTTTATGAATTAGGTTGTAGAGTTTTTCTAGGTTTTTCCTAGCTTGGTTTAAGCTCTCATAAGTGAAGTTTATTGGGCTTCTGTAATGGGCCGAAAGCACAAATAACCTAAACTCTTCTGCACTATACTTCTCCAATAGTTCTCCAATCGGAATGATATTTCCCAAAGACTTTGACATCTTCTTTCCACCCACATTAAGGAAACCTGTATGTAACCAGTATTTGACGAATGGTTTTTTCCCAGACGCGGCCTCACTTTGTAATATTTCGTTTTCGTGGTGAGGAAAAATCAGGTCTTGTGCTCCTCCGTGAATGTCAAATTGTGGGCCCAAATACTTCATTGACATGACAGAGCATTCTATATGCCATCCAGGTCTGCCTTTCCCCCATGGGCTGTCCCAGCTAGGCTCCTCTGACTTTGAGGATTTCCACAAAGCAAAATCCACTGGAAACTCCTTTTTCTTACTTAAATCCACCCTCGCACCTGCTTTGACCTCCTCCAAGGACTGATGCGAAAGCCTGCCATAATCTGTCACTTTCTTCACACTGAAATACACGTCGCCATTTACTACGTAGGCAAATCCCTCTTCAATTAGGGTCTGAATCATCTCAATGATCTCAGGAATGTGATCTGTCACCTTAGGATAGACATCAGCTTGCTTGATTCCTAATGCTTTAATATCGTCAAAAAATGCTTCCTCAAATTTTTCGGCCAGCTTCAGCGGGTCTTTTTTCAGCTCTTTTGCTCTATTGATGATCTTATCATCTATGTTGGTGATGTTTACAACGTACTTAACCTTAAACCCCTTGTATCTGAGATATCTCACAATCACATCAAAGGCGATGTAAGTCCTGGCATGACCCACATGCGAATAATCGTACACCGTTGGACCACAAACGTATATCCCTACCGCATTATCGTGCAAAGGCTTAAAAACTTCGATTCTCTGGTTCAGCGTGTTAAAAACCTTTAATGACATACTCGTATCATCTCTATACGTTAAAAGTCACAGAGTCGACCTGCTAGCTTAGGAATATAATTTTAAATCCAGCCTTTTATAATTGCTTTATACTGAGGACTTTCATTTGGAGTACTCTATTGTCACGGACGCTTACCAGAAGATTGAAGCAACGACAAAGAGACTCGAGATGACAGATCATCTCGTTAACCTCATAAAGAAAACACCAAAAAGCTTTATCGATAAGATGGCTTACCTAACGCAAGGAAAGTTATACCCTGACTTTCTCGGCATTGAGATCGGTATGGCTGAAAAAATGGCAATCGACTCAGTGGCCAAAGCCACAAAGATGAAGGAGAGCGAAATCGTTCAAAAATTCAAGAAAATAGGAGATCTAGGTCTAACCGCAGAGCAACTCTTAGAGAAAATGCCTGCCTCTAAGGAGTCTTTAACCGCAGAAGAAGTTTATGAAACGCTAAACAAAGTTGCCCATACGTCTGGCAAGGGGTCTGTAGAGGCAAAGGTTGACCTTGTGGCGAAGATTTTGAGGAAGGCTACTCCGAAGGAGGCAAGGTATATTGTTAGAATAGTTACAGGTCGTCTGAGGCTCGGAGTGGGCGACATGACCTTTCTTGATGCCTTGACGATGGCCTACTTTGGCAATAAGAAAAGAAGAAGTGAGATTGAACGAGCCTACAATCTGTCTTCTGACCTAGGGTTCGTCGCTAAAACCCTCATGAATGAGGGGATAGACGGAATAGAAAGAATAAAGATAACTATAGGTCGCCCTGTTAGAGCTATGCTGGCGGAACGACTGAAATCACCCAAAGAAATCTTAGAAAAAATAGGGGGCGCTGGTTCTGCTGAATACAAATACGACGGCCTAAGAATACAAGCCCACATTTCTCATGACGAAACATATCTTTTCTCAAGAAGACTTGAGAACCTGACAGATCAATTTCCAGATGTCTCAGAGGCTTTAAGAAATAGTATAAGTGCCAAGGAGGTCGTGGTGGAAGGGGAGTGTGTTGCGGTCGATCCGAACACTGGAGAAATGCGAGCATTCCAAACAATAAGCCAGAGGCGGGGGCGAAAATATAGGATTGAAGAGATGATTGAAGAGATTCCAACCACGATATTTCTTTTTGACATATTGTATGAAGACGGGCAAAACCTCATTGACTGGCCTTATCCGAAGAGACGAAAAGAGTTGGAGAGAGTATTTAAAGAAACGGAGCATGTAAAACTGGCTGAGCAGTTCATCACAGATGACCCAGATCAACTAGAAGAATATGTGGACAAGGCCATCGAAAGCGGATGCGAAGGACTAGTGGTTAAAGCGCTGGGAGAAGACTCGGTCTATCAAGCTGGATCGAGAGGTTTCTTATGGATCAAGTATAAAAGAGAATACAAAAGTGAGATGGCCGACACCGTTGACCTAGTCTCAGTTGGTGCCTTCGCAGGTCGTGGAAGGCGTGCAGGAACATATGGCGCTGTGCTAATGGCCGCCTACGACTTAAAGTCGGATGGATTCAAAACTGTTTGTAAGCTCGGAACTGGATTCGACGATGACACGCTATCCAAGCTTCCAAGAGTATTCGAGCCGTATAAACTAAGTCACCGACACCCGAGAGTAGATTCAAGAATCAAAGCCGATTACTGGTTTGTCCCGAATGTTGTATTAGAAGTGCTGGGAGCCGAACTAACCCTAAGTCCATCCCACACATGTGGACTGAACGCCATTAAAAAAGACAGCGGCATAGCCATCAGGTTTCCTAGATTTACCGGAAGATGGCGTGAAGACAAAGCCCCTGAAAACGCAACAACAACAGATGAAATAATAGAGATGTATCGATCTCAGCTTAAGAAAATGTGAAGCAAGCCTGACTATAGAAGGTTATGCGCTAAATGTCAGATAAAAACGAGGAGGAGAACTTAAAGAAGCTCGTAGCGCTAAAGAGCTATCTAGAGAGGCGCGTTCACGGACTGGAAGAAGAAATTAATGAATTAAGAACTTTTCTTGAGGTTGTCGATGACGTTGTTAGTGCAAAAAGTTTTCGTAGGGCCGAAGTTGCCCCGGCTTTGAAGTACAAACAGACCATTCATTTAAAGAGCAAGGCTGGAGTCAAATTAGCCGACATGCACATTGGTGACAACGCCGCAAAGATAGTGATTGCGGAGGACCTCTCGTTAGATGTTAACACCCCTCCGCTCCAGTCTTATCTGGTCAACCGCGTGCTGACATCCATGAAGTCTCAGGATATAGAAGCCGTCAAAAAAGGAGAAACGGATCCAGACAAGACCTTCTCCTACGACATTGTTTGTGATGGAGATGTTGTCAAAGAGATTCTAATCAAGAATTATGGGAATGATGAGAGACTTCGAGAAGTGAAATCCAAAACAAGATGGACTCTAGAAAAAATGTATGAAAAAACGCGGTCAGGTAGCTAAAGGAGACGCCCTCTTATACTCGTTTATCCAATGCGCGCGTGCCATAATTCTTGAAGAAGGATTCCAACTCACTGATTTTGATCTCCATCTGTTCGCCTAACTTCATATCTCGAACAATAACCGACGATCTCTTAAACTCGCTTTCACCAAGAATAACAGCGTAGGGGATTCCCACTCGGCTAGCGTAGGATAACCCTCTTGAAAGATCCCAATCAGAGACGTTTGTCTCCGTTGGTATTCCTGTGCGTCTTAGCAGGCTTGCAATTCTAATCTCATTCATCTTCAGTCTGTCTGTTGCAGCAAAGACAATGATCTCTGATGGAGGTCTCGCTGGAAACGGATGGCGTTGCCTCTTTAGGGAATCTATGCATCTGTCCATTCCAATGGCAAACCCCGTAGCTGGAACTGCACTGCCCCCGAATTCTTGCACTAATTTATCATATCTGCCGCCAGCACCCACGGCCACCCCAAGTTCAGGAACGTACCCTTCAAAAACCGTATCAGTATAGTACTCCAAGCCACGAATTATGCCTAGATCAACAACTAACTCTTTCTTAGCAAAATCGTAGTATTCTAGCCTTTTCACAACATCTTTAAGGCCTTTGATACATCTATCTATTTCCTTGCTACGAGCCACTTCAATAAGCTTATCCATCACTCTTACGTTTCCTTTAAGCTCCAGCAACAGGAGTAGAATTTCCCTTGTTTTATTGTCTACAGCCGGATCGTCTAACGCATCAGATAAGTCCTCCCGATCACCCTTGTCAATGCAGACTCGTATCTTGTCGGTTAAATCGCGGCTTAAGTTTGCTTGTCTAACGGCTTCCTTGAATACACCAACATTCCCAATCCTTACTGTTACATTTTTTAGTCCAATATCCTTCAAAGATTGCATCATCAAGGCTATCACTTCAGCATCCGCCCCAGCAGACCCACTTCCTATTAATTCGATCCCGGCGTGCCAAAACTCCCTCTTTCGACCTGCCTGAGGCTCATCGTATCGAAACATGTTTGCGATGTAATACAAGCGCACTGGCTTTGGGCTTGGGATGAGCTTAGTTCCCGCGACCCGTGCTATTGGGGTAGTCATCTCAGCTCTGAGGGCAAGCCAACGTCCTTTCTTATCCTTGAATCTAAACATCGAGCCCTCCAATTCCTTCCCGATCCCAGTTGAAAGAGTATCCAAGAACTCGAAGGTGGGTGTGCGAACCTCTCTGTAACCCCACTTCTCAAAAGTCTTTCTAAGGGTTTCTTCGACCAAGCGCCACTTCGCCGTTTCTTTAGGCAGATAGTCTTCCGTACCCCTAGGTACCCGACATCTAATGAACCTATCACCATTCAATTTTAGTTCCCTCTTTTGAGACCGACACTTTACTGTGACTTTTACTCGCTAACCAATATACTTTTTCGACAGATGCGTAAGAAATATTAAATTACTGAATGTTATTAATTGTTGTCGTGTGATACAGATGGAGGAAAGAAAAATAGAAGAAGTGGGGAAAGTAGCTCATTACTACAAGAAAATCGGAGTAGCCGTAGTCGATCTACAGGCCCCTCTCTCAGTAGGAGACCGCATCTTGATAAGAGGAGCAACGACAGATTTTGAGCAAACCGTGAAATCAATGCAGATAGAGCATGAAGATGTGAATGAGGCAGCAGCTGGCCAGAGCGTGGGACTGAAAGTGGAGGAAAAGGTGAGAGAGAAAGACATCGTTTACAAAGTGGCTCAATAAGTCCGGAGCGCGTTCCCAACTTCTCATATCTCTGTAGTCCCTTTCTCAAGTTACTTCAAAACATAGCTTCTGATCTCGACTCCACAAAGTGTTCCTCAACGCCAGTTCATCGGAAGCTTTGGGGTAGTGACATCGGCAACCGCCCTCACTTGCTCCAACCCCTTTTCCTTCAGGATTTTCCCCCGTTCTAGCGAAGTAGATGTTTGTGGTCTCCCCCCTTTGGACCTCCTCATTAGAGGCAACGTAGAAACGGTGCAACGCTTTCACTCCCTTAAATCTTCAATCAGGTCTTTGAGGAGGGCAACCCTTGCACCGTACACCCTTTTGGCGTAGTCCAAGCCGTACCTCTGTTCTTCGTCACTGAAAGCCTCTACGCAGTCCTCTGGCAAAATGATTTTGTACCCTCTGAAGTAGGCGTCGGCCATCGTGTGCTGTACGCAGATGTTTGTGGCTATACCTGCAAAAATGAGAGAGTCTACTCCAAGTTCCCTCAAAAGGAGGTCTAACTCTGTTTCGAAAAAACCACTATAGCGCCTCTTTTCTACGGTGTAGTCTCCCTCCTTTTGTTTCAGTTCTTCGATGACCGCTGCTCCCGGGGTGCCATTAACCGCGTGTTGGCCCCAAAGTTGAAACTCCTTATCAATATTTGGCAGATGAGAGTCATTCGCGTAGATTACCGGAATATGATCTTCCCTGGCGAAAGTCAAGAGCCTCTGAATGTTTGGAACGATTTTGGTAGCTCGCTCAGCCTTCAATGCTCCTGTCACAAAATCGTTAAGCATATCGACAATGATTATAGCATGTTTTGCCATTCTTTCATCTTCCTCCTAAACATAGCTGGAATCCAACTTAATAATGAGTTAAAGGTCTCGCTCAAATCGAACTCTGAAACGAATCGATTCAAGGTTTTCAGCGGATAGCGAATAGAACTCAACCTAAGGTGTTCATTAATGATATGAGAGGCTTAGGGGAAGTTCTCCTTTGTCCTATATGACTATTAAACCCATCTGAACCCCATAGAATATTATGATCGCTACGATGAGTATGCCTACTCCAAAAACTAGGCCTATTATAGCTGGAAGCATCTCACGATAGTTTATTTTACCTCCTTCAGAACTCATTTTGACCCCTCACATATATCTAAAAGATTTAGAAGACAAGTCTATTAAAACGTTGTGGTTTCCAAGTTTTCGCCTGTGCGAAATGAAAAATCTTGTTCTTCATATTTCTATTTTCAAGAATATTCTGATCGATCGAGAGAAGTATAATGTGCATTTGGTATGCCAAGCGATCAGAGAGTTTGAAGGACGGCCAATAAAAGGACGATGGATCGGACCTGTTTGCGTGCGCATGATATTTTTTGCCGTCCGTATACGGAGGAGAATGCCGCGCGCACGATTATTCCAGAAAGACGAGCGAGAACATAATGAGAATTCCGAGGGCAATGGCTGTCAGTTGCAAAGCTGATTCTAGAGTTTCAGGTTGTTCTCTACGAATTTCAGGGATCAAATCTGAACCTGCTATATAGATGAAGTTCCCTGCAGCGAAAGGTATCAGAATTGGAACAGACCCTTTGACGAGAAAGCCAAAGCTGAGGGCTAAGATAGCTCCGAGTATTGCAGTTAAGGCAGTCAAGAAATTGAAGAAAAGAGCCTTAGATTTGGGGAATCCTCCATATATGAGAACCCCGAAATCTCCGATCTCTTGAGGAATCTCATGGAAAACTACAGCCAGCGTAGTGGCTACTCCTAATGGTATACTTACCAAGTAGCTTCCACCGATGATTAGACCGTCTAGAAAATTGTGAACGGTGTCGCCAAGGAGGTTCATGTATGCGAAGGGATGGGGATGTTCATGTGAGGTTAGTATGTGGCAATGTCTCCACTGAAGAAACCTCTCAACGGCAAAGGAAAAGAAGATGCCAAAGATGATCAGTAGGGATGCATGTATTCTAAAACTGCTATCCTCCATTGCTTCTGGAATCAGGTGAATAAAGGCGTCTCCGAATAGTCCTCCAACCGAAAAACTTACAAGGTATAAGAGCATCCTCTTCAGATCTTCTTCTTTTAGCGAAAAGGTCAACGTGCCAATTAGAGAGATCAAACTAACAATAGCCACGCTCACTAGACTGTAAAACCAGACGACCACTATGGAATCCCCAAAATTGAACAAGACTAAAAACCGTCGCGGCTTTTTGCTTTTTTTATTCAAAAGTCATTGCGCGCACTTGCTTGCCTTTTTCAAGCAGTTCTAGAATCTCATCTACAAGTTTGAAGTAAACGGGTTCTCTCAAATATTTGGTACGTGGTCTTGGGATGTCAATTTTCACTTCTCCAATGACTTCTCCTGGTCGAGGCGACATCACTATCACTCTGTCTGCCATATATGCGGCTTCCTCAACATTATGACTAACCATTATAAAGGTGTTCGTAGGCAATTCTGGATCTCGCCAAATGTCAAGAACCAACCCACGCAGAGTTTTGGCAGTAAGTTCATCCAGTGAAGAGAAGGGCTCGTCCATCAGCAAGACCTCTGGTTCCAATGCCAGTGCCCTAGCTATTCCCACACGTTGCTTCATTCCCCCTGAAAGGTCATGGGGGTAAGTGTCTCCGAAGCCTTCCAGTCCCACCATTTTCAAATATTCTTGGGCTATGCGGATTCGTTTCTGTTTTTCGGTACCAAGCACTTCCAGTGGTACTTCAACGTTTTCCAACGCAGTTTTCCACGGAAGCAGGCCGAAAAGCTGAAAGATCATGGTGATTTTAGGAGTTGGCTGGACGATAGGTTGCCCGTGGAAAAGTATGATGCCCGAGTCGGCTTTCTCTAAACCTGCCATAATCCTGAGGAGTGTAGATTTCCCGCACCCGGAAGGCCCGACTAAGCAGATAAACTCGTCGTTTCCAACGGAGAAACTAACATTGTCTAAGACGAGAATTTTGGCTTTCTCCGCCACGAACGTCTTCGTCAAATTTTCTACTTGAAGGATCGACAATGTCTACACCTCTATATGATATTTCTCAAACTTCCTGAGCAGAGGGCGCCAAACCAGCCCCTCCATCAATAGAACGATCGCTGAGATTATGCCGAGGATAAAAACGAGTAAAACAGTATTCCCGTACTCATATCCTGCTTTATCTAGTAGCGAACCTATGCCTGGAACTGAAAGCGGTGGAATCGTCGGCTCTGTCGACGGCATATATTCTGCAAATATTATGGTGTTCCAGCCAGTTCCCCAAGAAAGTATGCTTCCGGTGACTATGGACGGCAGTATAGCGGGGATAACCATATGTGCTATCCTCTTTAGGCCTTTGAACCCGAAGAGTTGGCCCACCTCCTTTATCTCGGTCGGAATGTTCTTGATCCCGCTTAAAATATTAAGGAACATATACCATATCATATCGAGAACCAGCATTATGATACACGTCAGTTCAAGCGCCATTCTTGGGCTTAGGAGCTGGTTCAATCCGAGAAAGATGACCGGAAACAGGGCAAGTATCGGCACTCCCTGTCCTATGTCATAGAGTGGATAGATAACATCTGCTGCTTTCTTGTGTTCCGCAGCCAGAACTCCTAGGCCGATCGCAACCACCAGAGAGATCCCATAGGCTATCACGAGGCGCCCGATAGTCAGGGCTATCAAAACTGGCAGACTGGCAAGTTCTCCTGCAGGTGGTTTGTTGAATTCTTGAAGAATCATTCCAAGTGTAGAGGGTTTACCAACTACCATGTAGATACAGAAAATGAAGAGAATTGCTGAAAAAGCAAGAGCCACAGCCAATATTCTTTCGATGTGAGAATATTTTCGTAACCTTTGAGAAGCGATGGAAAAAGATTTTGGCCAGCGGAGCCTTTCTAAAGGCGGCCAACTAGATATCTTCGCGACTCCGAGCTTGCCAATCCCCGAAAGGTCTATTTTAAGGATCGGTTTAAACGTACCGGTGTCTGCTCTTTCCATGAGCCTGTGCCAAGTTAGAGTGTTGAAGAATAAGACGATGAAGGTAATGAAAAATAGCAAAACTGAGGAAAGAATTATGTCTTTATAATAGTACGCAGCCTTTGCAAGAAGGTAGCCCAGGCCGCCGGAAGGCGGCATCACGACACTTCCTTGAAATTGAATGTATTCTGCGGCGATCATAAAGAACCAGCCATCGCACCACGCAAGGTTTGCTCCTGCAGCCACTGCGGGAGCAATCGCAGGCAAAACCACGTGCCTAATATACCGCCACCCAGTCAAACCAAAGCTACGGGCCGACTCGACGACGTTTGTTGGTATGCCTCGTATAGCTCCCAGTACCCCGAAAAAGATAGCCCACGCCATAGAGGTGAAGAGTAAGAGTATGACGGAAAGCTCAACGCCTAAGGGACCTAACGCGAACAGAAAACCTATGACCAATGGGAAATATCCGAGTATCGGAATGGACTGTAAAAGGTCTATAAAAGGCGTGAGGATCAGCGACGCCACCCTATTTGTGGCGGCCAATACCCCAAAAGAAACCCCCCAAACAACCGAAATCACAAGCGTAATTACGATTCGGAAAACTGTGCTGAACGTATAAAAGGGAAGGTACTTGATCTCCGGGTATTTGACGAGCGTCATGATTAGCCAGGTCATCATACATAACGCAGCAGATCCAACTACGAAACTGATCGCGTACTTTCGCAACCTTCATGTCCCAGCTTTACCTCAGATAATACAATTAGCATAATCAAATTGCGATTTAAGGATATTGTGTGTCAGGCATGCGCGTTTACCTACTTTCACAGGTGTGCGCGCGTAGTTTTTTTAAAAAAAAGAGATTTAGAACTAGTTCAGAAAACCAAAAACACACAAAACACTTACAATCAAAGCCCAAAAAAAAGATGGGGTTGCTAGAAATCATGATTTCTTTTCATTTACAAGATTAATCGATCGATTTCTCATGGGAAACGAGATGGTGCGGTTCAGGCGATTGGGCCTAAGCCTAATTCTTGAGCCATTCTATCAGCACGTTCCTGTGTGTATGAGATTTCTTTTTCTTTCAGGTGCTTGAATCTACCCTGAAGCTTAAGATATTCAGTCACGGGCTTCCTTTTTCCTATCCTGACCGTTAACTTGAATTTGCCATCTTCGATTTCGTATAAGGGCCATAACCCAGTGAACACCGCGAGTTTTCCCATTTCTATAGTCAGATCTGAGCTGAACCCCCAGCCTGGAGGACACGGACATAGACAGTGAACGTAGGCTGGCCCCTTCACTTTTGCACCCTTTGCAACTTTATTCATCAGGTCAAGCGGAAAACTGATCGAAGCTGTAGCAACGTACGGGATGTGATGAGCCAGGGCTATCCCCGGTAGGTCCTTCTTCCAAGTTATGTTCCCTATACTAAATTTGCCAGCCGGGCTAGTCGTGGTAGACGCCCCGTAAGGCGTGACACCACTTCTCTGAATTCCCGTATTCATGTAGGCCTCATTGTCATAGCAGACGTAGAGAAAGTCGTGCCCTCTTTCCAAGGCTCCTGAGAGAGCTTGGAGACCTATGTCTGCTGTTCCGCCGTCTCCCGCTATGGCGACAACATTAATCTCCCTTTTGGGGGCCTTTCCCTTCCTCATCAAAGCCTTGTATGCCGCTTCAACACCACTAGCCACGGAGGCGGCGTTTTCAAAGGCCACATGAAGCCAAGGGACACGCCACGCTGTTTGCGGGTATGGAGAGGATACAACCTCCAGGCAACCTGTAGTTGAAACCACGACTACATCCCTTCCAATAGCTTTAAGTATATATCTGGCTGCCAGTGCGGATCCGCATCCCAAGCAGGCCCTATGGCCATGTGAGAAATATTCTTCACGTGGAACCTCTCTAATCGATTTGAACGCCTTTTCGGACAATCTGGATCACTCCCTCAAACCTATGAACTCGTATGCCCTTTCAACTTTTCCTGTCTCTGAAACCCTTAATGTCTTTTCAGCCATGGTCGTGAAGTCGCTAACGCTAACATCTCTCCCGCCCAGCCCGGCTATAAAGCCTATGACATGAGGTTTTTCTTCACATCCATATAGCGCCGATCTCAACTCAGTGAATAAGACGCCACCATATGCTCCAGGCTCAATGTTCCGATCTACTGCTGCCAAAACCTTTGCTCCTTTGACTGCAGCATTTATCTCTTCATAAGGAAATGGTCTGAAAACCCGCACTTTCAAGACCCCGACTCTTTTCCCCCTCTCTCTCAGCCTATCCACAGCCACTCTCGCGGTCCCGGTCATCGAACCCATCGTGAGCAATATTACGTCGGCGTCTTCGATCCTGTACGAATCAAACAATCCGTATCTTCTTCCAAAAAGTTTACTGAATTCCTCGTCCGCCTCAAGGATGACTTTCTTCGCATTTCTCATAGCCTCCTCTTGTTGTCTCCTAAACTCGTAGTAAATATCTGGTCCACCCAAGACCCCCATTGAGAATGGTCTATCTGGGTCCAACCTATACTTTGGCTCCATTTTCGATTTTATGAAACTCTTGATTTCTCCCTCATCCAATAGGTCTACTGATTCGATTACGTGGCTTAAGATGAAGCCGTCCAAGCAGACCATGAACGGAACCAAAACTCTTTGATCTTCAGCTACCCTAAACGCTTGTAGCGTGCTGTCAAATGCCTCTTGGCCATCCTCAACATAAAGTTGAATGCAGCCGGTGTCCCTCTCTCCTAAAGAATCTTGGTGATCGCACCATATGTTAATAGGTGCTGACACAGCCCTGTTAGTTATGGCCAAGACTATTGGCAGCCTACAGCCCGAAGCCACGTATAGAATCTCATGCATCAATGCTAGTCCTTGGGAATTTGTTGCTGTAAAAGTTCTTGCGCCAGTAGCTGATGCGCCTACGCACGCGCTGAGAGCGGAATGCTCGCTCTCCACGTTTATATACTCGGCATCAAACTCCCCATTCGCTATTAATTCAGCCAATCTTTCGACGATGTGTGTCTGTGGTGTTATGGGGTAGGCCGAGACAACGTCAACATCAACTAGTTTAACGGCCTCCGCAACGGCCGCGCTCACTTCTATGCCAACACGCTTGGTCATTCTTAACCCTCTCTCACCATTGTTATAGCCTCTTTTGGACACTCTCTAGCGCAGATTCCACAACCTTTGCAATAATCAAGGTCAACTTCAAACTCTCCTTCCCGAGTGATCACTATGGACTCGTCAGGACAGTATAACCAACAGAAAAGGCATTTAATGCATTTCTTGTGATCTATTACTGGCCTAAACGTTCGCCAGCCTCCAGTTTTATACTCAGAGGCGTTTCCTGGCTCCAAGACTGTGGATCCTATGACAATTTTTCTCCAACTTTTCATCTTATAATCCTCTCACTTCAAGACCTTTACTTCATCAAAAGCTCGACCCGCTGACTTGGCGTTTTTCTCTCCAACTGCTCCCGGAAACCTGTTCTTGATCGCATCTCTCACTGACCTTATTTCAACCCATCCAGTTGTCTTTGCGAACGCACCTAAAATAGCGGTGTTTGTTATTGAGACGCCGAGTTCCTCAAGAGCTATCTTTGTAGCGTCTACTGTTGCGACTTTTACTGCGACGCCGAGCTTCTTCTTCACATTATCAGGCGGATCCTTTGTATTTAGAATCACTGTCCCATCTTTCTTTAACCCATCAATTACATTGACTGCACCTAGTAAGGTTGGGTCCAGGATAACTACCGCGTCTGGTGTGTAGACTTGCTCTCTCAAGTTTATCCTTTCATCACCTAACCTCACAAACGCCAAAACTGGCGCCCCACGCCTCTCAGCGCCAAAGCTTGGAAACGCTTGAGCAAACTTCCCTTCGTTTATCGCTGAAATTGCCAATAGTTCAGCAGCTGTGACGGTCCCTTGACCTCCTCTGCCGTGCAGTCTGACTTCCTTGAGGTAAGGCATCTTTCTACCCCTTCATCTTGGTTAGTTAATGCCACATCTATAACCTAAAACGTTTATGTTATTCTTGTATCGAACGCAATAATCAATCGAAGGATTGAGAAAAAATGTTTCATAGGTATTATACTTAACGGCGTTAAAAAGATTTTCTTTTTTAGTTAGGGGTTGAATGGACTATATGGCGCACGCTATAAGGATTGTGTGAAAAAAGGATCTACAGAGAGTGAGCTTTATGGATGTGAGGAAAGTCCAGCTGACTGGAAAGAGCACATTTACCGTCTCTCTCCCAAAGGTTTGGGCTCAAAAAGTTTCGCTAAAAGCAGGGGACACTATAGTTGTAAATGAGTTAGATGACGGCTCAATAAAACTAATTCCTCCAGCAGCGAGGACAAGACCAACAATGGCCAAATGTTCCACAATAAAGATCTCTGAAGAAATGAAGTCTGAAACCTTGTCTAGGAGAATTATCTCAGACTACTTGGCTGGTTATGACATAATCAAGATTTCGGCAAGAGGGAGTTCTCTCATAGAAGAAGCTCATAGACAAGCCATAAGAGAAACTGCCAACAAGTTGATTGGCATCGAGATAATTGAACAGAGGGCAGGAGAGGTGACCTTACAGTGTCTTCTAGACTACTCTAAGTTGTCTATTGTAGACGTTATAAAGAAAATGCGTACAACAGCGTCCTCGATGCAAAGAGATTCCATCATTGCCCTTCTAACGGGAAATGTGAATTTGGCTAGAGACATAGTTTTGCGGGATGAGGAAGTGGACAGACTATACCTACTTGCAGTAAAACAGTTAAAGGATGCGATTAGATGTGCGGATGTTGCCAAAGCAATGAATATGAGCCCAAGAGCATGTCTTGGGTATAGGGTTATAGTAAAGACTATCGAAAGAATCGCTGATCACTCAGAAAGAATAGCTAGGAACGCGATTGAATTAGATGGAGTGAAATGGCCGGCTTCGATAACTCAGGCGATTTCGGAAATGAGTGAAGGGACCAATAAAGTTTATGAAAAGTCCTTTGAAGCCCTGTTAACAATGGACGGAAACGAAGCTGAAGAAGCAATTGAATCCATTGAGTCTGTTAAGAAAATAGAAACTCATCTAATCGAAAGATTGACGAGGCAAGATTTGCCTTTTCACTTAGCTTGTAGATTGAATATTATTATAGACAGTATAAGAAGAGCTGCAGATTATGGTACAGACATAGCTGAGATAGTCTTGAATTTAGCTGCCGGTGAACCAGCCTAAAGAATTCTGAAACAGAGCTTCACGTGCGTAGTAAGTGACAAGAACCATGAACTACCGACACTAATGCTCTCTATCGCGGAGGAATCTTAAAAAATCATTTACCGATTTGAATCTGCGAGTGATGTTGTACTCTGTGAAGGGGTCCTCGCTAAGCGGAGTCACGAGATAAACATCCTTACTTGCAGATGCATAGATTATCTCATTGGCTACGCCCTGAGAGCGCACTGGCTCTGGATAGAAAACCACGACCATGTCACTTTGATCGATAAGTTTGAAATCCCTTGCAACCGTGTGCGAGTAGATTTCATCTCTTGCCTCTAGAACCTCACTGGTGTTAATTTCTGTTGGTGAGCCTCCTATTTTAGTTGTAAAAGTTTCTTTCCCTACATCTGAAGCTTTTTTGGCCTCTATGAAGAGTTCCACATCTTCGATATCCATCGGATCAAAAACTACATAAAAACGCCTTAGCTCATTGCACATCGAATCCTTCCTTTTGATCCACTCTTCTCTCCTAGTGACGCTAGATATTGGATAACTGGTGTAGATCTTTGGAACCTCTTCATTGAACAACAACTTTAGGAACGAGTTGATCAGTATTCTATTTGGTATCACGTAAAACTTCTTTTGTTGGTAGTCGGCCATCAGCTCTGTTAGAAAAGTTTCTTCATTTTGCCAAATAAGAATCTCCTTAAAACTCAGCCTACCTCTCCACTGCGGATTATGTTCGAGTCTTCTTTTTATCGTTGCAATGCTGTCTATTATTGTGACAAACTTGTCCGGATTTAGTTCATTCAAATAATGGAAATCAAAAGCTTTTCTTAAGTGATTTTTCCACCTGAAACAAGCGTGGGTTCTGATGACAAGGTTCTCAGCGCCTTGAGCCTCTCCCAAGATTTTTTCAAATGCTGCGGCACGAAGAGGGGCGAGCTCGGTGTCAGGCTTATCCAGAATTTTCGTCTTCTTTATCGGTGTCCCCTGATTCTCGGCTATCTCGAACATAGTTTCTCCTACATCAAAAATCTTGGTTTCTTTGAACTTCAATACGTGGCTTAGATATTCACTTGCGCCACTACCACTAATTCCCGTACACACTATTCGCAAACCACTCCGCCCTCGACGCCACTAATTATACATAGACTGTCGTTTTAAAAACATCCTTACTGATTAAATGTATTCGAAGTGTTTCTGCACATATTTTATTCGACATTGAGCACAATTTGTCTGGTAATTAACCTTAAGTCGGTTCATATTTGTTTAGGACCAATATCTATGAGTCGGTTAGAACGGTCCAGCCCCTAATGTTACTATGATAAAAAGATGGTCTCTAACAGTTAAAGTGAATGTGAGATGTTTGAGAACAAGACAAAGGAAGGAATGGACAGCTTTGACATTATGTGTGTGGTCTTAGAGCTTAGAAAGACTGTTACTGGAGCCGTAATAGACAACGTCTATCAAACTGATGAACGAACTATAATGCTGAGGCTCCATCGCCCAAACCAAGATCTAATAATTGAGGCTGGAAAGAGAATTCACTTAACAAGATACATGATAGAAAAACCTCCCTATCCTTCTCAATTCTGTATGTCGCTAAGAAAGCGTCTTCGTGGCGGAGTTTTAAGGGAAATATGTCAGGAAGAGTTTGAAAGAATAGTTACTATAAAGGTCTCAGGCAGGGACGAGACCTTCAATCTTGTGTGCGAGATCTTTGGAAGGGGCAACATTATACTTGTGGATCAGAAAAACAAGATCCTCCAAGCCTTAATGTATCGTCGGATGCGGGATAGAAACGTAGTTCAAGGGGCTGTTTTTGAGTATCCACCGCCGTCTGGATTGAACCCTCTGAAAATGACATCAAGGCAATTGAAAAAGCTTAGAGATTATGAAGATAGGTCAGTCATAGCTCTAACAAAGCTGTTCAGTATTAGTGGACTATACGCTGAAGAAGCTCTCGAAAAAGCTGGTGTGAATAAAGACTTGCATGGCAATCTTCTGACAGATCGGCAGATAGAGAATATTCATCACTCAATAAAAGAACTGACATCCAATATAGGATTGGAAACGATATCGCCTCAGATAGTCTTAGACGACAGGAACAACTGGGTCAACGTGTTGCCGTTTCCGATCTCGGTCTACGAGAGCTTTCCTTCTAAAGGCTACCCCACCTTCAACGAGGCTGCTGACGAGTACTTTACTAACAGAGCTACCAAGGAAGCGTGGAAGGAGGCGGTTGCAAGGGTTGATGACCAAATAGGAAGGCAGGCAAGGATTCTCAGACAACAGGAGAATAGGCTGAAGTTCCTTAAGGAAGAACTGAAAAAAAATCAGTTGATCGGTGATCTCATTTATTCGCACTTGAATGAACTTCAGGCATTGATACAAACAATTCGTGAGCAAAGAGAATCTGGAATTGGATGGGAGAGAATAATTTCAGACTATAGAGAAGGAAAGGGTGCGCTCGCAGCCAATTTTGTTAAGTCAATAGAACCTGAAAAAGGCATAATTGCCGTCAATGTTGATAATCACAGGCTTAACTTGATGATTAAGCAGACCATACAACAAAATGCGACAAATTTTTATGAAAAGGCCAAAAGGGCTAAGAGAAAAATAATGGGTGTAGAAAGCTCGATTGCTAAAACAAAGGAGAAGCTAGAAGAACTGCAGAAAAAACGATTCGAAACTGCAAAAGAGACTTACGAGCTATCTACTAAAAGGAAAACGCGTTGGTATGAGAAATTTCATTGGTTTTTTTCTTCAGACCACTTTTTAGTTGTAGGTGGCAGGGATGCAAGTACAAATGAGATTATTATCAAGCGCCACATGGAACCTGATGACATCGTCCTACACGCAGACATACAGGGTGCGCCTTTTGTGATAATTAAGTCTGAAAAGAAGACTCCGACAAATAGAACGATGTTTGAGGCCGCGCAGTTGTCTGCTTCCTACAGCAAAGCGTGGAAGCTAAAGTTGGGTTCCGTCGATGTTTTTTGGGTGAAACCAGGGCAGGTTAGCAAAAGGACGCCTTCTGGCGAGCATTTGCAGAAAGGGGCCTTCATGATAAGCGGCCAAAAGAATTATCTAAAAAATGTTCCGTTACAAATCTCCATAGGAGTAAAGAGGCAGAGGAATCGACTGATAGTTATGGGAGGCCCCACATCAGCGGTCGCTTCAAAAACAAAGCTTCACGTGGAAGCAATCCCTGGAAAAAGGGGAAGCAACGAGTTGGCTAGAGAGATCAAGACAAGACTTATAAGTAAGGCACCAAGACTGTTGCGTGAACAGATTAAGAAGGTAGAAATAGGGGAAATTCAGAGATTTATTCCGGCTGGCAAAGGCGAGATTAAAGAAACGAATTAATAAAAGGCTCTTTTAAAGTAATGTCTGTCGGATCTGAATCAAGGAAGGTGAAGTGTTGAGTTCCAGATTTGAGCCAGGCGTCCTGGTTAGAGACGTGATGACGAGCCAGGTCATCTCGGTCCCCGAAAGTGAAAGCGTAGAACGTGTTGCCAAGCTGATGGACCAACGTAATATTGGTAGTGTAATCGTAACAGATGAGAAAGGGAGACCTGTGGGCATAATCACTGAAAGAGACATTATCAAACGTGTTGCCGCAAAAAATCTCTCACCCAGCGAGATTCGTGCCAAGGAAATCATGAGTGCGCCATTGATTACCGTCAACCCAAGTGAAAAAATCAGTGAGGCTGCAAGAAAAATGAGCATGCTTGGAGTTCGAAGGTTGGTTGTGATGGACAAAGGTGACCTAATCGGGATTGTAACGAGCAGGGACATAGTGGGAATAACTCCAGAATTGATAAGTGTGATAATGGAGAGGGCTGCAATTTCAGAGGGAACGCTGGTTCGTGAAAAAACCCCTCTGGCTGGATACTGTGACAACTGCGGTCAGTGGTCGGATTTGTTGAAAGAAGTTGATGGTAATTTCTTATGTGATGAGTGCCAGCTCGAACTGGAGACTTAGTTGATATACTCACCTTCCATTCACGAGGGGAGAGAACGGTATCGGTACCATGAAGTTCATTGCTGATGGAATGTTAGGCCGCCTGACACGTTGGCTGCGTTTACTCGGTTACGATGTTGGGTACCTACACGATGCTTCGGACGATGAACTCTTGGCAGTGGCCAAGAGAGAGAAGCGAATATTGTTAACGTGCGACCTTGTACTGTGTAGAAAGGCGAAAAAGCTGGGAATAACCCCTTTCTTGGTAAGGCGGGAAGATGAGGCTGAGAAGCTAGCTAACTTAGCAAAGGAGTTTAATATAAGACTTGAAGTTGACGAGGCTTTTTCAAGGTGCCCAAAGTGCAATCACCCGATCAGAAATGTTGAAAAATCCAGCGTTGTTGGAAGGCTCCATCGCAACACATTAGATGCTTATCAGGAATATTGGGAATGCACTGGATGTGGGAAGATATATTGGCACGGGAGCCATTGGAAGAAGATTGATGAAACGCTGGAAGAAGCTAAGGTGATGTTGAGAAGAAAAGATTTGGCTTAGGAGAGGCTCTTTTGGCATTTGAACTTACTGATATGGAGGGGGAACTTCTAGTCAGACTTGCTAGGGAGGCGATCTCTCACTTTCTCGTAAAGGGTAGGAAAATCCCTGTTCCTGACGGCTTATCCGAGAAACTTGGACAGAAGTGTGGAGTGTTTGTGACCCTGAACGGTGTCAGAGAGGGCGTGCCTGAATTAAGAGGTTGCATTGGATACACTCAGCCTGTCTTGCCTTTGGCCGAGGCAACCGTAGAATCTGCGATCAATGCAGCTACTGGAGATCCTAGGTTCCCACGTGTTTCACTCGAAGAGTTGAAGTACATAGTGATTGAGGTGAGTGTTCTAACCCCTCCGAGCCTTATAGAAGTCGATAGTCCAAGTGAATATCCGAAACGAATAGAAATAGGAAGGGATGGGCTCATAATCGAGAGAGGCCCTTTCTATGGTATACTTCTCCCCCAAGTTCCCGTCGAATGGGGCTGGGATGAGGAAGAGTTTCTGTCCAATTGTTGTATGAAGGCCGGCTTGGCGCCCGATATGTGGGCTGTTGAGGGAACGAAGGTCTATAAATTTCAGGCAATAATATTCGCTGAGAAGGAGCCGTCTGGAGAGATAACACGCAAGAAGCTTACGGAGAGAGAATCTCGTTGAAAGTATACTTCGGGGTTTGCGGTCTTGGACTGGGACATATTGGAAGGATTATTCCTGTGGCCCGAATATTCCGGGAGGAGGGGAATGAGGTTCTTTTCTCAACGTACCTTGAAGGTGTCGACTATGTCAGGCGAGAAAATTTCCCATTGGTTGCTGCTCCGCCGATAAATCTTACAGTTAAATCGGATGGAAGCGTCGATTTCAAAGGAACTGCGGCTGAGTCCGGAATGTTTTCTTTACACATTTTTCTTAAGCAGGTGCTTTCCGAGATTAGGTTTATGAAATCGTTCAAGCCTGATGTTGTGGTATCGGATTCCAGAGCGTCTTCGATTTTAGCGGCAAAAATGCTCAGTATTCCCGAAGTCACTCTGTTGAACCAGTATCAGGTCATAATCCCAAGGGAGAAACGTTTCCTGAGACTTGCAAGAATAGGCGATGCTTCCCTTCTAGGGATGATTGGCGAAGTGTGGGGTATGGGGAACTCTGTCCTGATCCTGGATTTCCCCAAGCCTTACACGGTGTCTCTTTATAACTTGAGAATTCCTCCGAGGATGAAGAAAAAGGCCAAGATCGTTGGGCCGATCGTTGAAGTTAGGCCCGAATCTCTGCCATCGAAGGATGAAATCAAGGAGATGCTGGGTCTCAGTGGGGATCCGCTTATTTTTGTTCCGATGAGCGGACCGGTAAAGGAGAAATCTTATCTCATAGGCATGCTTAGAGAGATCACGCGTCGTTTTCCGGAAAAATATGATGTTCTGATGTCACTGGGTTATCCCAACTCAAAGAGAGAGCCTATCAGAAATGGCAAGGCTGTTATTTATCCTTGGCTGTCACATCGATTCGAGGTCCTAAAAGCATGTGACTTAGTTATAGCCAGGGCAGGGCATGGGACAATCGTGCAGTCCATGTACTACGGGAAACCGTTGATCCTTATTCCCACGCCCAACCAGACGGAGCAAAGTAACAATGCCAGAAGAGCAGAGGAATTGGGAATAGCAAAGGTCATCCCTCAGAGAGACGTTTCGTATAGTAATCTCCTGTCTTCAGTCTATGAGATATTAGAAAAGGATTCGTATGTGGAGAGGGCTGAGAGGATACAGAAGGAAGTCTTGGCCTACGATGGTATTGAAAGTGTCCTTGAGACTATAACCAGTCTTGCAAAGGGTTAAGATTTTACAGGTTCAACTTTGAGAACATTCCTAGGCAGTTTGAGACAAGTTCCTCTACAAGGATTTCTTTTTCAACCTCTTTCACATCGCCAATTCTTGCCATGGTCGCTGGTTTCTTTGGGACAACACCGCATCCGTGTGCTGGTGTTATCGATAGACTGTATGTGCCGATTTTTCTGGCCATGTTGACGCTGTCGTGTTTGTTTAAGCCTATGAGCGGACGGTAGATTGGCATCGTTGCTGCTTCTCCCAAGACCTTCAGGTTGGCTAGCGTTTGCGACGCGACCTGGCCAAGGCTTTCGCCGGTAACGACTCCTTGTGCACCCTTGAGTTCGGCGAGGCTGCAAGCAATTCGGTACATCATCCTCTTACAGACTATGCAGGTCAGCTTTTTTGGGACTTTCTCCGCGATTACTTTCATGAGAGCCCCGATTGGGATTACGTAGAGATGGTATTCTTTTATTGGAACATGTTCACGTAGCTTCTTCGCAACCTTTACCGCCCTTTCATAATAGTCGTCGCCTACGAATGGCCTCTGATCAAGGAAAAGCGGTATGACGTGTGCGCCTCTCCTCATCATCAGCCAACTTGCGACGGGGCTGTCTATTCCTCCTGAGAATAGGCTGATGAGCTTGCCTTGGGAACCGAATGGTAACCCTCCAGGTCCGTGATAGACTTGGTCATAGATGTAGGCGTTTCTGGATCTGGCTTCTATGTGAATTGTTTTATCAGGTTTTTCGAGATTTACGCTGACCCCTTTATCAGATAGTATGTTTAGAACTTCGGCTCCTGCCTTGACCTCTATGTCCCTGCTTGTGTATGGGTGTTCGCCGACTCTTCTGGCATCTATGGCAAATGTCTGGTTTGGTTTAATAGCCCTTAAGGCGAAGTTGGTTGCTGCTTCAACTGTGTCTTTCAGGTTGACAGAGGTTTCTGTAGCCGGCATCGTTGACGCCACGCCGAAGACTCTTGAGGCAGTTAGAGCTGCCTTTATGGGCTGGGTGTTGCGGATGACTATTCGTCCTTGATCCTTGCTGACATTGGCGCCAGCCAACCCAGCCCTGTCAAGCATGTTTCTGATGTGGGTGATTAGCTGATTTATCATTCTCCTTCTGACAGGAGGGCTTTTCAGAGCGATCTCAGAGTAGGAGACTAGTGCAACATTCAACGAGTTCAACTTGCTAACTCCTAAGTCTTGAGAAACACTGCACAGAGAGTTTTATCAAACGATGTTTTCTGAACCTGCTTTTGAACACAAGGTTTATCTTTGAAGTGGTCTCATATATTTAATTGGCCGATGATGTGATCTGATTATGTGATTTTGATGATCTATCAGAGTTACACTGAGGCTTTCTTCAGTATAACTTTATATAGGGGCTCTTGCATGGGGGTGCCCCTGACCTTGTATGTCTTGGTATCTCCGTCGCATGGGCCGAGAATGGGTTGAAAAGTACCCGTCCATTAAGAGAATGGCTGACAACATAGTCAGCCTCAGAAGGATGGGTTCTCCGGCTACCCTGAACGGATACATCCAAGGAGTCCGCCGCTTTGTTGAATACCTAGGACTAAGAGATCCAGAGGAAGCCTTAGAGAAGATCAAAAACGGCGAGATCGACACGTTTGCAGCATTGGACAACCAGGGAGACGGCTTCATCGACAAGTCCCTTGAAAGATACGCGCATAGGACTGTAAGGAGCTTTCTCTTCGGGATTAAGAAGTGGCTGGATCTGGGCGAGGTCAAGCTGGAGTGGGGCAAGGTCGAGTTTCCGACGACGACTATGATCCAAGAGACAGACAGGGCGCCCACAAGGGAAGAGCTGAGACGGATCCTAAACCATGCGAGTCTGAGGGACAGAGTGGCAGTCGCAATTCTAGCCTCGTCAGGCCTGAGGGTTGGGACATTACTGAGCCTTACGTGGGGAGACGTCTGCTTGGATTATCCAGATGTTGCGCGTATCAGTGTGACGAGTCGTATAGGACGCAAATTCTCTAGGAGGGTCGGAAACGGTAGTGGCGGGAGATTCTATGCGACCTTCATAACACCAGAGGCGAAAAGACTTCTCCTTGAGTATAGGAGATACAGAGAGTCGAATGGAGAAGAAATTAGACCGGGTAGTCCTCTGATCGAGTACAATGGGAAGAGCATCACTCTGTCTGCTTTCGAGCACAAATGGGCGGCGCTGCTGGCGAAAGCGGGGCTTGCGGAGCGGGCTCAGAGATGGCATAAACTTCACCTCCACACCCTACGGAAGTTCTTCAGATCCAACTGCATAGGCGTAGATCCTTCCTATCGTGAGTTCTGGATGGGTCATCGTGGAGGATACTTGGATGAATCTTATTTCAGGGCAGATGAAGGAAAACATCTGGAAGAGTATAGGAAGGTGATAGGTAACCTAAGCATCATGAACAGTTCCAGAAACCTTTCCAGGGAAGAGGTTAGGGCTGAGGTGATAGCTGCTCTGATTGGGAAGATAGATGACGCGGAGCTGGCACCTATAGCCCAGAAATTGGGAATCACGCAGGACCAGATCAGGGCGATGTTGAAGAGGATACGAAGAGAGGGGGTGGCGCAGGAAGATGAAGCTCTGCTGGAACTGGAAAGGAAGTTGAGAGGCGAGGCACTAAGGAATGATGAAAACTGCAATCAATACGAGTCAAAACTGATCACTGAGGAAGAACTACCGGATCACATAAATGTCGGGTGGATTCTAGTTAAGGAACTGAGTAGCCGAAAAATCCTTGTCAAAAGAAGAGCCCTCCAACTTCAAAGTTGCGCTGACTACTGACAGCCTTGTTATGTCTTGGCAATTGCATATTGATGAACATTGATGGCTCATTTAGTGTCACTTATACTTCATCCTTTTCTTCATTCTTCACTTCCCTGAGCTTCACTTGATGATGCTTGGGGGCCCGGCTAGTGGCCCAGGTTTTTACACTAAAAAATGGCGTCAAATGATATCATCTAGCTTCATTTGGTTTCACTTAGGAAAAAACACGATGAAAGTAAAGTGAAGGAAAATGAAGCAAATGTTCAGTTTAGGCGGTTAATTAACTTCTGTTTCAATGCGACTTTTTGGACGACCCGCGCAAATCTTCATCGCCTTTTTCGATGAGGGTGTAAAGCCATTTCCATATGCTCACTCTGTCTTTCTGACAGAGTGGTGCTAAATGACCAAGAAACATTTGCATGAGTCTAACCCAGCTATCGCCTGTCTCTTCTTTCATGGCCTTTTCTAGAATTTCCTTATGTGCATCAAATCTTTCATTTTCTTGCAATATAATGTCTAAGAAGATAGGGCATTGTCCTTTATGTCCATGTTTATCTCGGGCATTTTGATGATTTCAATAATTGCGGGGACGAATTCTGTCTTCAGACGTTCAACAGCTTCTTTATCTCCAGTGCTCTTTGAGTTTGATGCGATTAAGCGCAAGCAATCGACTAGAGGAGGCCACTTGTTAAGTAATGTTCCCTATAGTGGAGATTTCTCCCGCAAACTCCACATTCCCCTCTTTTTTATGGTTTTGTTATGGACGCGTGCGCAAAATTATTCAATTTATAACAGATTTTAGCCTTTCTGGGTATTCGTAATAGAGTAAAAAGATTAAGAGAAGTAGAAAAACAATACTCCCAGGGAAGAGAATAAATGACCATAACTTGTCAAAACAATTGATGAGGAACATCTCTAGTACATCAAATGGAAAATGAAGAGCGCTTATTCTAAGGGGTGACCTCGTATATTCCAATACTAGACTAGAATATGCACCAATACTTGTAGGGACATTATAGTCCACATTATTAATCGTTATTGGCATTAATGGATCTACGACTTTAACAAAATTAGCCAACCTAGAGTACCATACTATTCTACCAAACACGTACGTAGTCAGGGGTATGCACAAAAGAATTAGTACGAATAGGATTTTTCGAGGTTTGAATTTCCTTTTATTGGACTTGCAAAAGAATTCTCTCATAATGCCCCAATCTATTGTAAACAAAGCAAATAGCAGTACACCGTGCGATGTCAATTGTGAATTATACTCATTCAACAGTTCTCTTTGAAAAACTAAATTTGAGTTGACTCCTATTTCAAAGTACAGGGAAATTATCGTAGACGTTGTAACACAGGAAGAATTGTAGATATGGAAAGTATAATTACCTTCCTGTTCAATTAGGAAGAAATAATACGTTTCATTTTCTATGAAAACAGGCTCTTCTAGAATACTCTCTATTTGGTTGAACCCTAGCCTACTAATGTTGTAAATCTGAATAAAACTATTAGATGGCCCTGAAATCCGAAATTTGAAATTGTTATCATCTCCAAAGATTCTGAAATTAAAAGAAAACTTATCCCCTTTACTAAGAGTTACGCTCCAAGTAGCACTTTCTCGATCTGGATTCAATAGTATTTCGTAAGTTTGAGCTAAATTGCTCAAATGGATTTTTGAAAACAAGAGAAATAATAGGAAAAATAAGATTACGAAGCTTCTTCTCATCTCTTACCAATTAATAGTATTCACAACTTGAATATTAACGCACGATTTAAAAAAATAAGATTTGATTAAGCGATTATTGAGGGCTGAGAATGACTACTAAACGAAGTTTGATGTCGATGAGGCTATCAACGCCTCTATTCGGTATCCTCATCCTTTTATTTATTTCAGTCGATCGCTTTAGGCTGTTGCCTTATAGTCGTGAGCTGTTCACGAGGTGGCTTGGGGATCCTCCTTCTGAGGATCCCGTGGACAGAGCCGTCAGGTTCTAACTACCTCATACGATCGAGCTTCAGCGCCATTTATGGTCAGGGCTGGAGCTTCAAGCTAATGAAGAACCAGGCTCACGAGTTCTTCAACAGCATTAAGAACATCGAAACAATCACCGAGAGGCTCCGGAATGTTCAGATAGACAATCTGGACTTCCGCCAGTGCATAAGAAACTGGGATGACATGGATGCGTTCTTCTATCTTGATCCACCATACTACGGGCTGAAGCTAGCTATAGCATGATAGATCTTAGCTCTGCCAGACGAATCGAATACCTAGAGATATCGTGTAGTCACATTCTTTGTCTTAATAGACAAAGGCGAGTGAAAGAAAGATAAAGAGGCTCTCAATACTCAGATTATTTCAGAAGTCACCTTCAGAAGTGACCAGAAAGAGAACGGGCTTTCCTTTGGTAGCCTTGAAATTGTAGCAGCACGGGGCGTCTCTGGTTACGCTGAAGTACCACCCGCTAGGCAAGAGTTGTCTGTGAAAAGACTTACTATTTGCTTCCAAAGTAATCGATAGGGTGCCGCCACCAGCATTTCCGATTGTGGTTTTATATGAGGGCGCTTTCCTAGGATCGAACGTGTATGTTCGTCCCTCTTCTAACACTTGGCTATTCTCAACAAGATCATTCCCTTTTTGGGTCAGTGTAAGCATTTTTCTCCTTCCTACTGATTCAGATTTAATGTAGCCCATCCTTTTGAGTGCATCGACATTCTTGCGGACCTTTGAGAAATGGGGCCTTTTCTCTTTGATTGCCAGTCTTCTGACGAGGTCATAAACCCATGATCTGCCCTGCTTGTGGATTGTCAGTAAAACGTTCATCTCCCAAGGGGTCAACGAGTCTTCAGGTCCCTTTCCTCCTTTCCTTATTACAGGGAAATTGGACATAGTGCACCTTTCTCCAAGAAAGTTGTCCTAACCCTAATACAATACCTCTCCCTAATAGGGATACGAATATTGTGATACGGAAGTGATCACGATAGTAATGGATCAGGAACTTATTAAGTTTCTGCGCAGGAGTAAAGATGTTGTAGGGTATCTGTCGCCAGTTATCAAGGATCAATTTGGCAACATAATAAGCGGTCTCCACCGTATGTATGCGGACGCAAATTGGCCGACTGTTACTAGGGAAGTTAGAGACGACTTGGAGAGGGAGGTCCTAGCCATAAATTACAACATCCAGAGAACCGTTTCTAGAGAGGAGACGCAGAGTAGACTCCTGCGGGTTGCTAAACTGCTGGAATCTCAGGGGGTTGAAAAAAGCAGGATTTGTGCTATGCTGCCGAAGATTACGAGTCTTGATGACGGGTATGTTCGAGAGTTGATGCCGGATGAGTATAAGATGATGAGTAAGGCCCGAGAATTTGCGCTGTTGACAGCGCAAGAGGTGCCAAGAGGATGGGAATTAGAGTACTTCAACGTGCCAATGACGCCTGAAAGATGTAGGCTAGTAAGAAGGGCTGTTTCGACGGCCAAAAAAGAATGGGGTCTGGAAGATGACGGTGAAGCCCTTTCTATGATCTGTGAACATTACTTGGAAGGCAAGGAACAATGACTGTCTGTTTTTGTCCATACTTTCAGGGCAAATCGCGAATCGCCTCGAAGATAATTGCGTTGATGCCTCCGCATCTATGCTACGTCGAGGCATTTTGTGGTATGGCTTCGGTTTTCTTCAACAAGAGGCCGAGCAGAGTCGAGGTTCTTAACGACGCCTCAGGAGATATAGTCAACCTGCATTATTGCACCAAGAAAGACCCTGCTCGATTGATCAAAGAACTCGACATTTTACTTTACAGCAGGCAAGTTTTCACAGAATTTCTAAAAGAGTTCAGGAATCCAATTGCAGACCCTTTTGCCTTAGATTACAGAAGGGCAGCGAAGTATTACTACGTTCAGTTGATAGGCTTCTCCAGTAAGCCTCCGATGGCTCAAACCCCTGGTGGCTTCGGCTACTCAAAGAAGAGGAACAAGGCACTCGACTATGTGAAGAAAATCAAGCAGCTAGAAGGATACTCTATCAGACTGAGAAATGCGATAATTGAGAATCTGGACTTCAAAGACTGCGTTTCCCGTTATGACGGACCAGAAACGCTGTTTTTCCTAGACCCCCCATATTTGGAGTCAGCTAATCCCGGGATAGACCTGCCCCGAGAGAGGCATTATGAGTTGGCTGATCAGCTTAAGCATGTTGAAGGCTTGTGGATTCTGACCTATGACGATCATTCTGAGGTCAGAACCCTCTTCAAAGGCTTTCCGATGAGGTTTGTCGACGTTACAAGCTTGACCCGGTCTTCAACCCAGCAGGGCAACATCCGCACAAGAAGAGTAAGCCACCTCATAATCATGAACTACGATCCAAACACCTTCACAAAGGTGAAGACTCTTTGAAGACCAATCAGACAAGCAAAGACACTGAGAATCGTCAGAAACGCGTTTCTGTTAAACTAAAGCGGGAATTGGCCAGACTCAGAGCCAAACTTGGGCTGGGAGGCCATTTAGAAGTGATTTGGATACCTGATAATACCAAAAGATCAGTACATGGAGAGATTGTGGAGACGATGATACAAGTTTATGATGAGGATGAGGAAGAAGCGATTCGTACTTTGAAGCACGAATTCATTGAGTATGTCCTGACAAATGAGTTTCTACTGCCTAGAATAGTTGAAGCTAAAGAGCACAGAAGAAGTGACAACCTGATAGACACTATTGCAGAGTTGATTTGAATATGTTCAAGCCCAAAATTGTGACGATCTTCTCAATTCTTCTTTTGAATTTCACCCTCTTTCAATTCACGATTCTGTCTTTTGGCTTCGAGGTCAGAAGCTTGAGAAGCTAATTCTATCGATTTTTCTTTGATGACCCTAGCCAAGCTTGAAGCGTTGTTCATTGCTATTCTATAATCTTCGATTGGCTTCTCTGATATTTCTTTTTCTGATATTTGTTTAATAGTTCTTTTTCGTTCTCTAACACTTCTTTCTTTTGTTCTTTTATAGTTCTTTCAGGTTCTTTAGATGGTTCTTTGGATAGTTCTCCCCTTTCTGGTGGGCTCTGGGCAGCAGGGCGCTTTTTCCTATATAATTTAAGGAGGCTCATAGAATCTTTCATAGAACAATATTGTTCTATGGTTCTTGTAAAGTCCTAACTTGAAAGAACCTTCCCCTCGTAAGTTGAACCTTCCGATGTTTTTGGAAGTTAGATATCAGGACGTCTACCTGATTTTGAAAACTTTCACGCGATGATGCTTGCATACAGCCTCTAAGGCTTCGTCACTTTCTTCGCATAGGATTCCATATCCTTTGACTGCGATATTTGAGTATTCTTTGGGGAAATAATACATATCCACTAAAATCTGGCCTAATGCCTCGAAGTTCAGTTTCTCCTTAATCTCAAGTACCCACGCGGAAGCCCTCCTTGACTTGAGTAAGAGCCTTCTTAGTTGCTTCAGCTTTCCATAAACAGATATCGGATACTGCGACTTTACGCCCTCAACGCATAGAGCATCGATCCTAATATGCCCATCGCACAAAGGAACCCGAGTATAAAATTCTCCTTCTAGTGTATTAGTTTCCACGAAATCCATAAGGATTTTGGCTTCTTTTTCCCCGAGATTCCTTCTTAGTGCATTGACATATGCCTTTTTTAAGATTGGCTTGGAATCAGAACTCATTCTTCCTCTCTCGTATCTGCCTCATACGGAGGAAGTGCCTTAAGTAACTCATTCTTCAACCACTTCATCGCTTTTCCGCTTGTAAACGGAGAGAACGTTTCTTTAGACCAGGTCATTGAAGCGGGGCTGCCGTCAGGAAGAGTGATTTTCTTCTGCTTGAGTTTACTTATCTGGCTCCGAAAGGCATCAACTATTAATTCCTTTTTCTCATATAATAAGCATCGTTGGTGAACGTTTGGAAATAAGGCGCAGATGAGTTCAATACCTTGAGCTTTGGTTAAAACGTAGTTTTTTTGGTCATCCCATTCTGTCGGGTACTCTTCTTTGAAAGCCTCGAAATAGTTCTTAATGATTGTCCTCTGTTCTAACTCGCGCTTTCCATCAAGCGGTTTACCTGTACCTACTATGTCTAAAAGCCATTTCGTCAAGCTGGGTGCTGAAATCCATCTTTTTTTGTCCTCCGGATAGACTTTGATCTTACCCTTTAGAACAGAATCAGCATCTCTGTCCATGCTATAAACAATGGATGCAGCGATGTTTCTGTCTATTTCTAGCTCTCCGATTTCAAACTTTAATAACTGCAACAGCACTTGTGTGACCTTCACCTGTAAACTGTTTATGTCGGCGAAAATCTTGTAAGCTACGTCCTTTGGAGCATTTATGAGGGCCGTGACAGGCAAGTCAAATTCGATGCCTCCAGATTTTTCAAATCCGAAAAGCCTATGTTGGCCATCAAGGATGTACCCGAGTTTCTCTTTGCCTTTTGTTTCCGGGAAAACTAAAACGCCTTCATTAGGATTTTTTGGATCTTCATGAAACTTAACACTAGGCTCCAAATTCAATATAATGTTATTTGGGAACCTCCCCTAGGGTCATCCCTAATATATTGTCCCACCTCTTCAATTCTATTCAAACTAAGTGCCCTTTGAAGTTGCTCGGGTTTGTCCCTGCTTTTCGGGAGCGCGTATGCTATCTTCCTAAGTATCGCGGAGTTCATTACAAAAGCATAGAATGTCAAATCCTTTTGCTTGAATTTTATCGCGTGGACCTTAACTTCCTTCATTATCGCATCACTATTTTCATTGTTACTTAGTTTGAATATATTTTTATTGTTATTCTTCCACGCGAACGATCAGCACCCTCAAGAACATACACTTACCATAGTGAAGAAACCACCAGCTGAATCGTGCACTATTGGGTCTCTTCATAATAGATATCATAATGAATGTGGAAGTCAGCTCTCTGCTTCCACCCTAAAAAGGACCACAGGTTGTGTGCCCAAGCTAGCTAGCGGATTGAGGTTCTCGTCAATTCCTTTCTCTGGCACTTCTTTTTTCCTTCTTTATGTTTCTCTGGATGGTTCTCGGGGAGATTCTCCCTTCTCTGGGGGACGCTGGGGGCTAGGGCGTCTTTTAAGGAGTTTTAAGAGGGACATAGAGATTCTCGGAGATTCTCCATAGTACTATATTATTCTATTACCTTCTCTGATTAGAGAAGTAGTAGTTCTTTTGAAAAGAAGTTAATGGAAGTAGTAGAAGTTCTTTTGAGCTTTTTAAACCTTTATAGAAAGCGTCGCCCCAGAGCCAGTTGAAGTTAAACAAGAAGAAAATGTTGAAGAAAAGGAAGGAAAAAAGTTAAACATCGAGAAGCTCGACGAAGGGGCTAAAAGCCTAATAAACGTCATGTCGGATGGCGATTTCTGGACGAGGGGTCTCTTAGCAGAGGAACTCGAAAGGTCGGAGAAGACTATTTCCAATTATCTCTAGCTAGCTATCCCGAGCCATTCTTCGTAAGACACAGGAAGGTTCTACAAGTTTAACTCATCCAAGAAAGAATGAAAGATTTAGCACAGGAAAACTACTTTAGCATATCAATTATAATAGAACCCGATGGCAGTGTCGATTCAATAAACTCTATTTCATGCTTACTAAGCCCATACAATTGATAGATTGTTTTGTTTATTTCTTCTTCCAGCTTACAAATTTCTTTCTTAGTGTGATTATGTTGTTCAATCAAAGGTATGAAAGCTTTCATTATCTCTGTGATTGTTTCTAAGTCTATTTTGTCGTCCCTACTGAAACGCGGCAGTCTTAATTGCAAAATCTTTTTGAGAATATTGCCCTTGGTCGGGAATAGGTCGCTGGATTGAACGCACTGAATAATGAAATGTCTCAGGTCTTCGTCCTCAATTTTGAGTTGCAGAACTTCTAATTCCTGAGCGTCTTCTTTCTGTCCTCCAGTCTCTATCGTGCCATCGATACTAAACACTAACCATCCATTTTCCTGCTTTACATGAACGCGTTTTATGTTCCCCGTACGATTAGAAGAAATCTTAACCCGTTTTTCTTCAGCGGGGATTTTCCTGTAATAAGCTTCGAGCTTAGCATCTTCGAGCCTTGGATACTTATTTATGTAATCCTTGAAATCGACATGCGTCTCAGTTAGAACTCTCGTTAACTCCAGCAATTTGTTTACTAAACTTATCAATGGCTTCTGTTCTTCAGGCTTAGCTGGATAGATCGGGAGCTTGCCAACATAATAATCGTCAAAGTCCATAGTTCTAACTGCTTTATTAAAAATGAACGTATACGCATACCATGAAATCAATTTACAATTTAGGAATGCCAGCAAATATCTTAAGTCATAATTTGAGTCTGTAATTATTGTGTTCTCCACCGTATCAACGTTAAGTAAACCACCTTCGTCAATTGTAGACATAATGATTATGTGATCCATTGGTCTAAGAACATGGGCTATAATCCGCTGTGAGATGATTTTTGGTTTTCTGACATCAGCAATTTTTTTGCTTTCTTCTTTTAGGTCACTTCTACCAATGAATACTTGCGGGATTCCGTGATAGTATGGTTTTATGTCATCGCCACGTAGTAGGGGTTCAGATTCGGCAGTTCGGTGAGTTGTAACTTTACTTTGAATTGGCAGACCTCTGAATGTATGGGAAATCTCGCCGAAAAGTTTTGACTTGGGTCTTACCTTTTTGTAGATATTGAAAGATTGAGGGTCAACGTAGATCGGAAAATTGTCGAGTTCCTTGCACAGCTCAATTGGGATATCGTAAGTTTGTGGTGCTTCATCCCAATATAGTCTTGTTCCCTTGTAGCTTTCAGTGCTTTGAGGCCCTTTCTTGCATAATAAGATTATTTGTTCAAGAAGAACTCCGGGGAACGCTTTGCTTATGTCTGCAATCTCAATTATTTCAAGGTTATTGAGGATAAAGTTTCTTACAATATTCCATCTTTCTGAGAAGGTTAGGGATTTTGGAATGACAAGCCCCATAACCCCTGAGGGTTTTAGTAGCTGAAATGCGCGCTCTATGAATAGAGAAGCAGTATTTTTGTAACCCTTTGCAACTTCGTATTTCTGAGAGAAAAACGTTCTTTCTTTTTCCGATAGTTTCGCGCCGTGAGGAGGGTTACCTATGACTACATCAAAACCTCCAAACTTAAAAATATCAGAAAATTCACTTTCCCAACTAAAGGAGTTTTCTTGACTCCAGTCAGATCCGAAGTGCTCCTTCAGTGCGTCTTCTGTTCCTGAAATCAAAGAGTTACCACATTTAATGTTGTCCCCAAGGATCAGTGGAAGGCGTTCTCCCTTTCTCAGCGCTTTTAGCATAAGATTTACTGCTGCAATTTCTGTTGCCTGAGGGTCCAGGTCTACACCAAAAATATTTTCGGCAAGAATCTTTTTCTCCACGTCAGAGATCATTTTTGTGAAGACAGTAAGACCCGTGGCTTTTGCACTGTCTCTTTGATTCTTATTGTATTTCTCATAATACTCTTTCATGAAATCAAAAGCCTTGATTAGAAATGAACCGGAGCCACAAGCGGGATCTAAGATCTTTATCATAGAAACCTGCTCAGGAATCTTGCCTTCTAAAGAAGGCCCCAGCGCATTCCTGACAATATGTCCTACAACACGAGTGGGAGTGTAGTATATGCCAGCCTCCTTCCTCGTTCCATAATCCTTCACGATGTCGATGCCTTTCTCTGCTTCTTGAAGAATGTGACCGATATAATCCTCGTAAATGGCACCTAAGACATCGGCTGAAATTAAATCAAAGTTGTACTTATATAGCGCAGTGATGACTTTTTCCAATACGTCATTGTCTAATTTCAAATCCTCACAAGGGTGTTTTTCAAATAGCTTGCTGTTGTAAACGTCACCAAAATCTCTAAACAGACTCTTTAGACTTCTCATGAATGGTGTTGGTAGTCCTCTACTTTTCCAAGAGTCGAGTTCTTTCCACAAGCTATCAGAGCCTATAATGGCCCTATCCTCAGCGACTCTAATTACAAGGATTCGGTCTAAAATTTTCTGAACGCTTTCCTTAACTTCCTCTTCATTTAGCTCTGGATTATTTTTTTGTATGCTATCCACAAGAGTTTTTCTGCATATGAAAAGATCACCAAGTACTTCTTCGTCTATGTCTCTTCTGACCCTTCTTTTCTCATAAGTATCTAGAATTCCAGAGACAACGCTTTCTTTGGAAAAAATGCAGATTTTATCAAGGTTCTTTAGGTAGTCATTGTGTTTGAATCTGAATATCAAGCCGTCTTCAGGCTTTATCACGTGCGAATAGTAGAGTTTCGTCTCGGCAAAATTGCTGAGTACAACCCAATCTACTTTCATGTGCCAAGCGTAACGGATTGCCTGCTCTGGATAACTCTCTTCTCTTCCCCTTATGGTTCTTACAGTGTCTAGACTTTCACTAAATTTCTTAATTTCAACAACGACTTTTGGTTGACCATTAACGTTTAGAGAATAATCGGCTGGACCAGTTAGTGTTCTCCTTTGCTCCCTGACCTCATCTATATTTTTTGTATTCCAGCCCAAGGCTTCGAGAAAAGGTAGAATAAATTTTGAACCAACGTCAGCCTCAGTAAACTCGGGAATTTTCCCTTCTCTTACGACTTCGTCGTATCTTTCAACTAGTTCACGAATTTTCTCGTAAGTCTGATTCTTAGACATTAGTGCTCATATAACATTTTGAGTTATTTCTTTATTTCTTTAACTCTTTCTCAGCTATAGATTTAAGAGATAGAATTCGCGGGCTTACGAAGTGATAAAAAATATCCGACAGGTCTAAAACCTCTTAATAGTCTAGCAATTGACTTTTGCTTTTTCTTGCCTTAATTCATCCTCTTCGTAGACTTTTCCGTTTTGAGAGGCCCGGCTACTTCTCAGTAAGCTTATCTTGTTGGGTCTACCCCTGTCAAGTTGAGCTGTACCCGCCTTCTCCAAGATTGGAGCGACATAGCTTGCTGCACTAGTACCATGCGTATAGCGTTTTACAAATCTATCCAACGTGTCTACAGGACGCATTTCTTTTTCATGCAAGGCACCGACTCTCACCCACCTCTTGCTTTTTAAGAACTCAGCTGTTTGCTCGAAACAATTGGCTGGGATAAAAATGGTTGAGCCGCTTTTTCCTATCTTAACTTCGACACCACTCTCATCAAGCCTGTTGATAATGAAAGAAGAACGACCAGATGGTGTAAGAAGCGCGTCACCAGAGTGAATGGCCTTCAAAACGCCGATCATGACATTACTCTGCTTCATACTAAATGTCACTAGTTTCATAAAAGTAAGAACAAGATATTAACTTTCCATCGACATTCAGACCCAGCATGAGTTAGATAATCGCTAATACAACGGGAATACAAGCGATTCCATCAAGACTAAACGCCGTAGCAACAGACATGAAGACTCTAGCCACAGAAAAAGAAAATAAAGCGCAGCACACTTACACACTGTCCAATGGTAATGTGGCTTTCCAGAATATCTTTGTTTAGACTCAACAGCATTATCGTAATGCTGAAACCAGCGAGAAATGTACTGAGATTTTGAATAGAACCTGCCAGTGAACGCCAATTTGGGCGCTTTTCCAATCGATCAATCAGAGGAGCTGGAGGCGGTGCAGGCATTTCCGGTGCAAATATGGGTGGTTTCTTTTTTGGCATAAGATCTTCACCATGTATGACATAACAGAGTACGCGACTATAAATCTAGCCAAGTCCCATGCCAACACAAATGGTGGAACAATCTTTCTCGGAGTCGATGATAATTGCCAGATCAAAGGTTTCAAAGAAGACGTTAAGAGAAAAATTGTGGACCTGATTGCAGAACACTGCGATCCTACAATCAAAATCCACATAGATTCAGAAGTCATGGTGCAGGGTACTCCAATCACTTTAGTGAAGGTCCCGGAAGGAACACACAAGCCCTATAGTCTAAAAAATCGAGGTATATTTGTAAGAAGGGGGGCCTCCGATCGGCAGATAAAAAGAACGGAGTTGGATGATATATATACCAAAAAACAACCGATTTCTCCATATCGTTGATTTAACTGTTGATCAGGATAATCGCAAAAAATTCTTAACTGTAAATGCAAATCGATATTTTGGCTGAAAGACGTTGAGCACTTCTATCATTGATGAAATAATTAACCATCCATATGAAGAAAGGCATATCGAATTCAAGAAATCGACGCTGTGGCAAGAAGACGAATTCAAAGCAAAAATTACTAAAACAGCATTGGGAATGGCTAACATGAGGGATGGGGGGTGGATCGTAATAGGAAAGGAGGAACGGTCTGACGGAACATTTGAAAAAGTTGGAATGATTCAATCTGATTATGACTCATATGATTCCGACGACGTCAAGGATTTCGTGAAGGAATACGCTGATCCATATGTAAGTCTTTCTATTCAAAAACATGTTTATGACCAGAAAAAGTTTGTCGTGATTCGAATTCAGGAATTTGACAATACGCCTATCATTTGTAAGCGGGACTGGGGAGGCATCCTACACCGCGGTAAGATGTATACCCGTTCTAGGGGAAAGCCAGAAACTGTTGAAGTACCATCTCAAACAGAGATGCGAGAAATAATTGATATGGCTGTTGATAAAGAATATAGAAAATTCTTCGAACGTCTATCTAACGTAGGGCTACTACGCTTGGTAACGGTACCCAGCGAACCCCGAGATGAGGAATTATTCGATGAACAACATGAGGGCATACTATGACAGAGGAAGAACTAACTACTGAAAGCGTGCTTAAGAAGATCAAGTCACGAGGTTATTGGAAAGTAATTATTCGACCGACGCAATTCAACAAAGAACGTCTTAGTCTTCAAGGATGCAGACAAATAGTACAAGAATGCAAAGTCATGTTACGTGGCTGGGACTATCCACATATAAGTAGTCGGCATCCACCACATATAGGTGGTGTTGACTATGTTGAGTCGTTGACAGATTGGAACGGCCACAAAGAATTGTGGCGTATGTACCAAAGCGGACAATTTGTACATCTGTTTGGGTGCCACGAGGACTGGTTAGGTGAACCAATTCCCATCTTCGCCCCTTCTCGCTACTCTCACATCAAACCCGGTTCAGTTTTAGGGGTAATAATGACTTTATATAGCGTTACAGAAGTCTATGAGTTCGCGTCGAGATTGGCGCAAAAGAATTTATTCGAAGGAGCTGCTTTCTTATCAATTACTTTACACGGAATGGAGAACAGAAAATTAACATTCTTTGAATCTGGAAGACTTTTATTTGATGATTATATTTGCTTCATAAATGATCTACAACAAGAAAAAACTATCGCTGTTAACGAGCTTCTTGGAAGAGGATATGAGATGGCTTTGGATCATACGCTCTGGATCCTAGAGCGGTTTAATTGGACTTCGCCTCCAAGAGAAATACTCAAAGAGGACCAGAAGAAATTTCTTGAAGGCAGAATTTAATTGTAATAGACTACTCAAAAAGATTACCATGAGCAATGGCTAAAACGCTTGATGGCGATCACTCTTTGTCTGAGCATACATTATTTTTGATCGTAGTAACTCATATCAAAATATTAAAGTAAGAGCGAAATTTTCTGACACTAAGATATCATTACATTCGTCGTGGAATATTCTTTTCTTACCGGAAAATGTAGCATTCCCCTTCAAATGTTTCAAGTCAGGTTTATAAGGTGGGTTTAAACTCGAGTTATAGCGTTATCCCCGCACTTCCAAGCTTTCAATTCTGTTATAAAATTGTTTGAAGATAGAAAACCCAATTGAAATTAGAAAAAAAGGGGAATGGAGTTTAGCGGGTGATATCTCCACTGTGGAGGGGGTTCGAATCCCACCCCCCGCACGATAAGATGAAATCATGAAGAACATAGTTACACGGACATTTTCCTCAGATCAATCAGAGCAGATCCACCTGTCAGCTGCAGCCGTATCCCCTTTCCTCCGCCGCCTTTTCTGGAGTTAAGGCTTTAATATTGTACTTGGTGGTAAAGGATTGTTCTTGGAGTGATGCGATTAAGTCTTCATCTGTTGTGATCAGCATCTTTTCTGATTCATTTTCGATCGCTGCAATCACCAATTCTTTGTCATGATTGAGCTCCTTAGGCAGGTCAGCGTCGGGTGGCCGATCTATTATTACAGCTTTTTTGCTGTCTTTAAGGAAGTCTGCAAAAGACTTCAGCGCTTTTGGCTGGAGTCGAAATCTATTTTCATAGTCTTTCATCTTTTTGCGGAAGTTTTTCAAAAGGTTGGGTGTAAAGACAGTTTTGTCACACTTGGTGCGTATTCCACTTAAAAGAAGTATAACGCTCCTCTGTTCTTCTATGCTGCCAGCCGCTCGATGAATAATAAATTCATCGAGTAAGACTTTCATTTGGATCCTCTAGTCAACGCTTCTATGTATTCCAAAGACATCGAGAGATCATGTTCAAAAAAATCTTTGATTCCTCCCTCAACTTGACCCTTGTCATTGATTTCCAATCTATTTGCTCTACTTGTGTCCCCTTTTCTTTCCATAGAATATAATGCTAAATGATCAGGGGCTAATTCACCTTTTGCTATTCGGGTAAGTAGGGCAACGAGCAAATGTTCGCTATGGGTTGTAATCACAACGTATTTGCTCATTTTCTCCGCAGCTTCTATGAACACACTTGCTAGCTTCGACTGAGCTTTTGGATGAAGAGAAATCTCAGGTTCTTCTATTCCAATAAGCGATCCTTCTTTGGCTGCTGCCAGAATTGAGAACATATATGTAGCCTGATTCAAGCCGAATCCTTCGTTGACAATATTCGGCGCAAAATGCCTTAGTCGTGTGAATAGCGAGATGTTTGGCGGCGTGGTTTTTGACTCAACCCTAACACCGAATACTTCGTTGGTCCATGTCTGGACTGTTGTTTCAAAATCTACATCATCTAGCAAAGAGGCAATTTGATCTTCGGTAATTGTCATAGTCGGAGGTAGAGTAGCTGCTTGTCTTTGATAGGTCGGTTTCATGAAGCCTCGATTGGATAGCAGGATTTGCATGTTTGTGATCTCCTCCTTGTGCAGATCTATTAGATCTGCCAATTCAGGGTCAGGTTTTGGTTCCACAACTGCGTTGAGGCCGTCCCAAACGAATGTGAAATCTTTTTCCTGATACTTGAATGGGGTTCTCTCTGGTCTTGGTGACCAAGGCAGACTGATCGAAGTCTGTGCTTTTGCTTGAAAAGGCTTCTTCCAGCAAATCGAGGTGCTACACTGAGAACCCAACTGCAATGAGAATTGAAGATCATAGTTTTCACTGCTTATTTCAGCTCCAATTAAGATAGTACGTTCGTCTCTGTGTCTATGAACGACATTCTTTATCGATCCAAGGTTAACTAAATGAAGATCAAAAAGCTGATCAATAGGTCTTGAGGGGTTTGTTACAAAACCTTTCAAAACACTTAAGGCCTGTAGGATAGATGATTTCCCGCTTCTGTTCGGTCCTATCAATATAGTTATAGGAGATAGATCAATCTGTTGTTCTTTAATACTTTTGAAATTCTCTATCAATATTTTTTTGAGCATCCCGATTCACCGGAACGAACATACTGACTTGATGCAATACATTATACGGATACTAGAGCAATTGATATAGATTTTTTCTTTTCAAATTTTCAATAGCTAGCTGGCTCGCTGCGAATCGCGCGCGCCTAAAAGGTTCGATTAATAAACGCGCAACGATTTTAATTGTTATGTTTTTAGGATAGAAGGAAAATGTCAACTGAAAAACATCCTGATACTCCCAATAATTTCGCGATCAACCAATTGGTGCGATTGGACAAGCTGAACACAAATGAACTAATTGATCTTCTTCGTGGAATAAGAGCTGAACTCGATAAGACTTTTCCAGAATTGAAAGAAAGAAGCGTGACAGAGATCTATGAAGAAAAGTTTTACAAGCCTCCATATTTGGGAGCACTTGAGGGTCTCGAGGCATTAGAGGCTCTAAAAATCCACTTTGGCTCACCCGAAGAAAAAAGAGAGGCTCTAAAAAGAATTAAAGAGAGAGAGCAGCGTGAGAAAATCAACCATTATTTCAGACTCTGGTCCAAGGTTACCGCTCATATAGTTCGAAAGATTACTTCGTCGGCTTTTGTGAAATCTGAAATAGAGGCTTTTACTGAGTACGAAGAACTTGATGATCTCAGCCAGATTCTAAAACCAACACGCGTTCTTGAAATGGAAGATTTCTTGCTTGACATAGACGAAGTTGAGGAAATGATTGAAATACTTAAGGAAATGACATTCATTTGTTCAGAAATATTCGAAATTCAAAAGTTCTTGCTGGAACTTGAAAAAAAGAGTTTCCCTACCATCAGAAAACGGTTAGATGGAATAAAATATGAAACGGATTTCTTGAATGAAACTTGGGGGATAGTACTCAAACTGAAAACAAAGATTCTTTCCAAAAAGAGAAGACTGGATTCATTTAATTCTAAGCTTGAAGCGTACAGATCATTTATTGGAGGGAAAAAATATTTTATTCTTGTCGGTTACCGTAATTCACCCTACAACATATTGTCAGAATACTCAAAAACCATTTCACAAGTTTGTTATAGGCTGGCGGGAGAACTCGACGCAGCTTCAAAACACATTCAAGAAGCCACAAGGTACTCTGAAAGAAAAGATCGAAGTCAACTTATCTTTGTGGATGACATCGAATCTTTTTCCAAAGTCAGAAAGGTTTCTAAAGCGAAAGTAGAAAGTTTTGTTCCACTGGACTTATATGAGTATGATGTGAAAAAAATATTTGCAAATATCATTGGTGAGCCCTTTGTTCCAAAGGATTGGCCAGGAGAAAGAAGCGATCTGTTTACAACTAGAGTTCTTTTTAATGAGAAACGAGTACCTGCAGCGTTTGTGTTTAAGGGAAAAGGAACCACAGGAATGTTGACTATCAGTAAGTTAGGGACCAGGGGGGACCAGATATTAAGGCTTTTCACAGAGCCCTGTAACATTTTCATTATACAATACAACGGACACGTTGATTCGCAGGTATTGAATGCGATGAAAGCTCAAGCTTTCATTAAGAGCAAAATGGGCGAAAAAATTTACTTCGGAGTGATTGATGGATTAGATACTGCCAGGATCATTAAAGCTTATAGACCTGATTTCTTGAAATAACTTCTTCTCTTCGCGCGCGTGGCTAGTAGAGGGGGTTGTTGAAAACCATAGCGTTTTGCTTTTTTTGGACAGAAAAGAGGGGGGAGTGGAGATTGCGGGTGCTATCTCCACTAATGTGAAGATCAGTGACGATGGAACTATTATGCGTGTAATTATCAGGCTTGTTGAAAAAAGATGTGCCTCAATAAGGATGTGCTTGCGAAAGAGTGGGCTTTGAGGGCCCGCTTTAAAGGTGTAGTATTCCAGGAAACTCGTCCAGTAGCCTCAGGTACAGTTTTTCAGAGGTCTCCAGATCATCTATGTTGTGTTGTATTATCTTCTCATAATCCCCTCTTGTATATAGCATGGGTATGTGTCTTCCCGTGATGTCCCTATGTGTTCTCTTGATTCCGAGCTTGTCCAGCCATGAAGACAGCCTTCGAAAGTCGTTGCCCAAGAACTGATAGAGGTCAATCCATTTCCTGTCTTGATATAGAAGCCTCCAAGAATCAGAGGTCCACCTCCCATGTACAGCAAGCCTAGTTGTGATGAAGGGAACATCGAACTTCAGATTGTTGTATCCGACTATCGTCTCGTAAAGCGGAATCGCCTCCAACGCCTCTAAACACTTGAAAATCATGCTAAGCTCATTTTCTTCTTCCCACAGCCTCCACTGCCCAATCTTGCCTTCCACCTTCATTCCGATTAAGACCACCTGATGATGAAAGGCATCCAAGCCAAGAGTCTCTACATCAAACATGACAGCCAAATTCTCAAACATCCACAATTTTCCTAGATAAGTTCATTGAACCGCGCGTCTAAGCTGCTTTTTCCAACTCGTCAACCTTCTCCCTTATCTCAGTCAGAGCCTTCTCTTGGTCGAGCAGAATCGACATAAACATCGCCTCAAGCAGAATTGGTCTGGTCGCCATGCTCCCCGCAGACGCAAAGAGCCTACAAGCATCCATCATGCAGTCGAAGGCCTCAGCATCCCTCGCCCTCAAGGCCCTCCTAAAACCCTTCCACCTCTCAATCTCGCTCTCCAAGGCTTGACGATATGATGGAACAGTCCCCCCCATCCATCTAGGCCTCCATCACCCTAATCAATACTGAGCTTAGAAAGCCAACCCGGTTCAGAAAAACGACTGATCCAAAGATAAGAAATCAAGTACCCTTAGGGGGAGGGGCGCCTAACCGATGGGCCACGCATGATTCTACCGTGGAGATAGTCTTCCTAAGTTCTTGTTTCTTCCTTATTCACTTTGCGTTGAATTTTGTAGTCGCGCGCTAGCTAGCTCCAAAGTAGTGATTTTTCACCCAATTGTATTCGTCAAGCATTCTTGTTATCCTTTTGCCGCCGTATTTTTGTTGCAGACTTTTTATTGTAGTCTCCAGCTTTTTCCACATATCTTTCATTTGACAAAGAAACTCAAAGTATTCTTTTCCATCGCCCTTGTGTTTCTTGTATCCTCTTCTTATTTCGGAGTCCCACATGACGAATAAATTGGGGCAGGCTAGATGGAGTACTTTTGACGCTGCAGTCGAGCCGACAGGTTTTTGTTTCCCCTTTGGGCTTCTAAACCTAGTTTCACGGATCTCATCAAATAACTCTATTACTGGATCTTTAATTCCATTCAAATCTGCTGATAAAAGGTCTCTTTGGCGAAGAGGTTCTACTTTTTCGCCGATTTCCTTAAGTTTCTTACTAACCGCCTTTATGCCTTCTTCGCGGCCTAAGACTCGTCCCATAGATCCCCATATTAAAAGAAATGGCCTAATTATACGGGTCTTATGTTTCTCATTTAGCTGGCTCATTCTTATTCTACTAAATTCCTTAACGGATTGGTTGTAGATACAATCTGAAATGGCCCATTTTTCTTCACAATCTTCGACAACCTTCCGAAATTCTTCGGGGCTTGGCCATTCAAGATTACTTAAACTTTTACGATTTGGCAATCAGGATTACACTCCTTATCAATCGCGCGCTTTGACTTAGCGTCAACTAAAATAAAGATTTCTTCTTTTTCTTCCTCCAGCGGCGAAGAGACTCCTCTGAAAAACCACGCCTTGTTCCGGCCCCAAGGTCCCTTATTTCCTTCTGATTCTAACCACTTAAAGAACCCTTTTAATAAGCTCTTTTTTCTACCAATAAGCTCTTTTTTCTACCCATTCTGTTTTCCTCCGTGTCTTACAGTATGTTGACTTTTATTTACAACCCCCCCCCCCATTACGACAATATAGCGGGAAAAGCGCGCGCTCTTTGGGTGTTGCGTTCAAAGGATGGTTTAGGTCAAGTTTGCTTCGTTGCTTCTTCTTTTTGGCTTTTTTTAAATTTGAACTCCGCCCATACAAGAATGAATATTGCAACAGCTGAAAAAAATACCAGAATCGACTTCTCGATGACTGTCGCTTTGCTAGGTAGCAATATTAAGATAAAAATAACTATGCTTGGAATCGCAATCGAAATCCAATCGACTGACTCTATTTCTTTTTCAAACGTCTTTACTAAACGAAAACATAGGCCCGTCGTAAGCACGAAAGAGAGCGTGGCCAGGATATCGTCAATTGAAGGACTTCTGGCCGAAAATAGAAACCACATGAAATTTATTTCGATGCTTCTTATTGTAAACCAAAGAGTAATGAAACCAACAAACCATAATGTAACGAGCAATAATCCTCTGGTAAACGATGCAGTCTTAATTTTATTACGCGCATGCGAAGCGAGTTTCTTTACAACCTTTATTGGACTTTTTATACTGATTGATCTTTGTTGTGTTCCTTTGAAGACAGAATTACACTTTGAAGACAGAATTACATATACAAAGACTATGGTAGTTAGGAATGAGAGGATTCCACCTATATCTGGTTTAGAAAACCATCCCCAAAGGTAGTCAATTACGGGCTGGATTATGTATTCAAGCAAATCCAATAAATTAACTTCCATTTGTTTGTCAATTAATGAATGGAAACACTTTAAGTTATACCTTCTCAGTTCTGTGACCAACTCAATCGCAGGCACAAACCTCTTCAAACGCTTCGTTCAGTCTTGGATGCGAAAGCTCACCTGGTTCAAAATCAGATAACGCTAGCTAGCCAAAAGACCTTCTTTTGCGATTAGTGGCTATCGGTAGAAGCAAGTTGAATAGCATCCCTTTTAGAACTATCCCTTCTATGCAAAGCCATATTGAAGCTTAAAAGCTACTAGAGGAAGCTCTGACTTTATCTCTTAGCGGATACATGCATAAAGCTTTACTCTCCATAGCAAAGGTATTTATTCTACTAAAAGAAGCAGGAAGTCTCTTCTTTCGGATTGTTATAACAGTCTTTATAGTGGCTGTCGCAATTATCATACTTAGGAGGAAAGATCTCGCCAAATTGTTTAAGAGGATAGTCACACTGAGGAAAATTTCAGTCCAATCAGAGTTAGGCAAGTCTCTAGCCATTCGTTTATGTCTCGCGCGTTATTGCAGAGCGCATTACAATCTATCTAATATCCTCTGTAGCATTGATTTCGTCTCTTCGTCATAAAGTCCCAAGTATTCTCCATATGCCCATATGTACTCAAGGAGATCTCTGCCCAGTTTATCCACACTACGATCTCTGTCTTGGTCGCTCGTACTCGCACGTGAATACGCGTTGGGAATATCGGCTAGTGTATCATCGACATAATCTTTGACCACCGCAGTATATGACTTAACGATCATAGGGTTGTCAGCTAGAATCTTTCTATACTCTGATAAGCTGGCGCAACGCACGAGAGCATCAAGAATCCCCCCTGACATATCTAAGAACCCATCATAGTCTTCGTCTGGATGAGGGATTTTTTCAAGCAAAAGTGATAGACTGGACACTGCACGTTTATCGCCATAGACTTCCAATGCACGGACCGATGTATCTACGATGTCGTCATCCTCTGAGTTGAGGCCCTCTAGAAGCAGGGAGAACAGTTGTTCGTCTCTCAAGCCGCCTCGAGTAGCGTACTCTAAGAACTCCCAAGCGCCCTTCTTACTCTCTTCAGTCTCAGTCTCATAGAGGTACTTTGTGATAGTATCGGCGTCCAGCCTAGAGCTTTTCTCTCTCTCCATGGAGTAACGAATGCGCTCAAAGAGTCTCGCGGGCGTGCGTTGATAAAGCTCAAGCAAGGCGCGCGTAGCCTTGGGTCCACCTATTTGAATCAATACCCTCAAAGCGTAAACCGTTGACCATTTCGTGACTTGGGGGTCCACTTCACATAACCCTGTCAAAATACTTACTGCTTCTTCTCCAAGACTTATGAGTTCATCCATCGCATGCTCTAGCTTTCTTGCGTGTACTCCCCAAAACATCTCATAAATGTCGCATTTTTCGGCGTCGTTGATCTTCAGCGTGTTTACTAGCTTACCGACCCTTTTAGACATTTTGACTGCCTCTTGGAACCAACAGCTAGATAGTTGGCTGACAGGGCTTTTAAAGAATTAGAATGCTCTCTAGCCTAACTTAAAACGAGTTGCGCGTGCTTGGTCTGAAACGCAAAACATCCAAAAACAGTTAAAACGATAGTCATACTGAGGTTTTCCGGGAGGGGAAGCAGCATTGGAAACGCTAGCTATCCTGATTATCGTTGCGCCGACTTCGGAAGAAAAGCACTGTAGGATTTCTGCAACTCAAAGGTACTTTTTGAGGAAGGAGCCCCTAGACAAATTAGTGGTAGGCGATGTCAGAAAGGAGAATCGAGATGGAAACAGAGGTGATCGAGGTTCCACGGATCATGCTTGAGTGGAGCGACTGGGTTCCTTGGGATGCCCTCAAAATTGGTGCTAGGAGTGGCGGTGTCAAAGTTCCGAACAAGAAGCCTGGTGTTTACGAAGTAAAATACAGAGATGCTGAAGAACGATTGACTGTAGGAAAAGCCTCTGACTTGAGAATGCGGATCAAGCAGGGGCTAGTGAAAGGAAAAACTCCGCATTCAGCTGGAGAGAAGATACGCGAAAATGAGCATACCTCAAACATAGTTGTGAGATGGGCAATCACAGATAGGCCCGCCGCTGTAGAAGAGGAGCTTCATAAGAAACACCTGAGTAGATTCGGTAAACTTCCAAAATATGTTGAACATACGTAAAGAAATGCATAACAAGGCATAGTAGAAGAATACGTTGACTTTCTTGCCTAACAATAGATCTTTCGACAAGAATTGTGCGCGTGTTATAGCAGAAACAGATCATTTCGACATGCCATTACAAGAGCGAAAAGCCAAAAAAGACAGTGAACTCATAAGATGACGTGGTTCTGAGGAGGAGATGAGATGGAAAGAAAAGGACCTAGATGTCCAGACTGCGGTCATATGCTTTCAATATAGCCAGAATTCAAGGACGGAGAACTAGGAATAGTGGTTACCTTCGAAGAATGTGACTATGAAGGCATTACTATTAGGACTGGACTCAACCAAAAGGACTTCGAAGTTTTCGAAACCTTTGAAACAACTACTGGTCAAGGAAATATTAATTGAATAGGAATCCTACAAGTATAGACAAGTGTCTTTTGAAAGAGGTCTTCCTTAGAATCTGGAAGATGATTCAGCTCAGGTAGAATAGAATGCAGCTCATAAAATGGGATACCTGGAAAGACGAAAGGGAACTAAGGGAACTAGTCAAAGAACTGTATGAACGAAAGGGCTACCGTGTCCAAGACGTTCACGGAAGGCTTGAACCAGGTTTCGATTTGCTTGCTGAGAGAAGGGACTATGCAAACAGACGTATCATAGAGGATCTGGGAATTCAAGTGACGCTGGAGAAAGCAGATAAATCACGTCTTGAAAACGCGTCTCTAGCTTTGACTAAAAAAGACCTGCGTCTCTCGTATTTCGTTATTGTTGCGATAAAAGGTCAGACTGAGGATTTCAAAGTACATCTATCTCAATCCAAACTGAGGAGCAGAATCAAATTCCTAGACGCGGAAGATCTAGAAAAAGAACTGTTACGACATCAAGTTTTTCCAGATAGGGAGCTTGAACGAATCGAAGAGGAGTTCTATCATTCTGAGACATATTCCTTAATGGAGGAGATCACCAACATCATCTATGAAATCGGATATCGCTCGGAGATCGACTATGAAAAGGCGGTAGCAGAAGTTCGTAGTGGCAAGAGCCTTATGTTGGAGAATCTAAGGTTGCTGGTGAGAAGTTTGCAGGCAATCTCAACTATTGCAGACAGGACTGCAATAACCATGACAAAAGCCCTTTCAGATAGCCATTTGGGTTCTTTCCTAAAAAGATTCACGGATGGGCAAATGTCTGTCCTGCAGCATTTCAGAAAGGCAAATGCTGCCATCAATGATCTTAAGAAAACACCTTCAGTGATGAAACTGATCTTTGGAGCCTTCAGCGCAACAGAGAAAGCCTTCATAAGAATGCACAGCAAGGAAAGTGCTAAGGAACTTTGGTTATTCATGTATATGGATCCTGAAGACATAACTAGATACGGCTACCGCGTAATTCTCCTTCATATATTCTATGGACTCCGGGACAGGGCAAACGATATCAAGAACAGAATTGAAAACGTCATCAGGTTATTGGAGGATCAAGCAGCCACGCAAAAAGAACTTAAACGATGGATTTCTTTTCGGCTCAATGACAGTGTTTGAAAAGTGGATTCAATGTGTTAATTGGCAATGGGTGGAAACACAAGAGGTTTTTCAGACCTCGAGTTACGCTGAGGTTTTCCTCAGTCCCTTCAGAGCAGATCCACCTGTCTGGAGCCGTATCCCCTTTCTTCCACCGCCTTTTCTGGAGTTAAGGCTTTAATATTGTACTTGGTGTTGAAGGATTGTTCTTGAAGCTTGGAAGATTGGAAAGGTAGGCTGCAAAAAGCATTTCACCTTGACAACGTTCTGTTCGCAAGTGCAAATTGATCTTCTTTGATCTTGAAGACGAAGAGTGGTAAAAACGCTGTATGATTATATCACGCACGCCCATAGCATCACGTATTATGCTTCGGCTCAAAAAAGGTTATTCAGCAAATGCAGGGATGACATGTCTTGCGAAAAGGGAAAGTACCGATAAGTTCTCTATATCAGCAAGATCCAAAGTAAAGCGAGTAATTCCAATAGCTGCATATTCTTTCAGCTTCTCGACACACACGTCTGGGGTACCAATTATGGCGCCTTTAATAGACTGTTGAAATTCATTTATAGACAGGCGAAACCTTTCAGCCATTTGCTTGATCAGGCATCGCACTTCTTGTTTGGTTTCAGCCATGAAGATTACGGGTTGATAAGCTTTGACTAGCTCTCTCGGATCCCTTCCCAGCGAGATGCATTCTTGATCGGCTCGAAAAATGATTCGAGAAGCATCTTCAGGCGTATGAAGGTAAGCTATATGTAGTACGTCCGCGTACTTCGCAGCAACTTTAAGCATGGGTCTCTTCCCATGAAGCACGCCAACCCATATTGGGGGATGGGGTTTTTGCATAGGCTTCGGCTCACAAATGGCATTTCTGAGCCGGTAGTACTGACCAGTGAAAGATGATTCTTTTCTTGTCCATAAAAGCTTAATTATTGCTATGGATTCTTCCAGTCGCTTCACTCTCGAGTATACATTAGGGAAGAGCATTCCGTAGGACCTCATTTCATGGCCAAACCATCCTGCTCCGATTCCAAACTCCAATCGTCCTCCGCTGATGTTGTCTAGCGTCGCAGCCATCTTAGCTATGAGGGATGGACTCCTAAACAGATTACACGTGACTAATGGTCCAAGCCTAATACTTGATGTTGCAGTCGCCAAGGCTGAAAGTGCGATCCAGCATTCCAAGTATGTTCTCGAAAATGGAACAATAGGTGAAATTAGATGGTCATTCAAGAGCAAGGCTTTATAGCCGAGCGATTCAGACTTAAGAGCGACACGTCGTATTTGGTCATAATTCAATGAGTCTTGATGCAACACTGCATCGAATCTTACCTTAAGTTCTCTTTGTGCAAATTTCTTCAACGGCAACGCCTTAAACTAAGGATGCGAAAAATATAAGGTTAAGTTCTAAGAATTTAAGTTCATGCCTCCGACCTTTCTTTATCATATTGTCACAACTGACTGCAACCTTACATGTAAATATTGCTTTTACCAATGCGGCCTTATACCCAAGATTGAACAGAAAGACTTTGATCCTCAACGATTATATTCTTCAGCTGCAGATTGCGGTGTCACTTCCGTGAGTATCACAGGAGGCGAACCCCTGCTGCACAGAAAACTTCTTAGCATACTCGAGGCAATAAAGGGAAATGGACTCTACTGTGCGATTCTTACCAACGGTACTCTGATCAATGATTCCATTCTTCTCAAGCTGAGATCAATCGGTTTAGATGAAATCGTCATTTCCATTGATTCACATTTGCCAGCAATAAACAACAGTGTTCGAGGTGCATACACAAAAATCATACGCGGTTTTATGGCTGCCAGAGCGTGTCCAGAAATAAGCTTGACAGCTTCTATCGTGTGGAGTGAACATAACCTTCAACAGATTCCAGATCTCTTGAGCTTCCTAGCGAGGTTGGGCGTGCAACGTGCTGCGTTGTCCCTGCCCGCCACCCCCTCAGGGAGAGTGCCCTTCAATGTGTCCGAGAAGAAGTTTGACATCTTTTTTGACCAGATACTGAACACTCGCTCTGTGGCGTCAGTGGATACCGATCAATATCGCACTATTAAGGACTTCATCTTTAATTCGAGACCACCGAGCAGCGAATGCGCTATGGGTAACAGAACGTTCGTCATAGATGCTGACGGCACATTAGTACCATGTTTTCAAAGAAGCGACCTTGCCATAGGCAATTGCTATGAAAAAGATCTCGAGCTTTTGCTCCGTAGCTGGTTAGAACATAAGGAGCGTTGTTCACTAAGGATGACATGCTACAGATATAATTGCCTTTGCCTATTTGGTAGTATAATGATTTCTCTTCACCAAGGGTAGGGGGCGTGGAGAATCGGTTTTGCATGAGAAAATGAATTCGCAAAACAACTTAGTAAGAAGGGTAAACAGTTACGCTCACGTTCTTGATGACGGATCAACGATTCTCATTAACTTGGAAGAACCATCTTGGTTGCTCCTCAGCACAGAATCTGCCGAAGCTTTTCTAAGACTTCCGCATTCGCATGAGATCGAACTAAACAGAAGTAAACTCGGTCTCAGTGACGAGATGGTCTTAGCATTAGTCAGAAAAGGATTCTTAGAGCTTGATGACACACGCGTATTTGCCCCCAGAAGAGATAAACCGATAGAACACCTATCATGCATTTCGTTGAATGTCACTAAGCGATGCAACTTAAACTGCTCTTATTGCTATGCAAAGAGCGATAGACTTCAGCCTAGCAACACTGTAATCGAAATGAGTAAAGACATTGCTGAGAAAAGTGTTGAATTGGCTTTCGAAACACAAAGCAATAGTCTTGCGGTAATTCTCACTGGCGGGGAACCGCTCTTATGGGGAATCGAGAGAATATTAGAGTTGTCTAGTTACATAAGCGTGAAGGCGCAAGAAACAGGCAAGAAGACATTTGTCATTCTACAGACGAACGGAACTCTGCTTACCGAGGATGTAATTCGACGCTTATTAGAAAACAGGATAAGAGTGAGGGTTAGCTTGGATATTGTTCCAGAGGTTCATGACCAGAATAGACCCTTCCTCTGTGGAGGAGGTTCTTACCATCGCGTGAGACAGTCTTTAGGTCTTCTATCTCGGAGCTACCAGGCGAGTCAGCCTGATCTGATTCCCACAATTGAATGTGTTGTTACCAACCAGTTGCTAGCACAGTCTGAAGAATGCTTGAAAAAATTAGCTAACGAACTGATCGAATTCGACTGGTGCTTTCAGCTCCTAGTCAGTGTGGGTCGCCTTGAAGGGAGAGCAGATAACTACGAAGACTACGAGAAACTTTGCCACTTCTTACTTAGCGTGCTAGACTACTCTGTCAGCAGAAAGAGAATCTTCTTCAACATAAAGTATCACCTTATGAATATCTTGGCAACCGTTCACGACTTCCCATGCTTTCACAGTCCATGTGGGGCGGGCAAGTCGATGGTTAGCGTGTGTCCCGATGGCTCCCTGTACCCGTGTGATAACTTCATGCATGACACCGATTTTCTGTTGGGCAACATAACTAACTGCATATCCATTCGGAATCTTACTACGCATGAAGTAGTTGAACGACTTCAAGGCCGAAAGATTAGCGAAATTGATGAATGTAGCCTCTGTCATCTTAGACAGTTCTGTAATGGAGGATGCGCAGCGGATGCTTACTATTCAACAGGGGATCTTTTCTCGCCGGCGCCAACGTGTAGGCTATTTAAGTTGCTTCTTCCCGAACTCATGCGAAGGTTAGCTCTAACTCCTTCACTTTCAGATCTTCTGTAGAAGGCGGTAAAGAACTTGAAGTCAGAAGAACCGCTCATCAATTCCCAAATGAAAAAAGTGATCGACTCTACCATTCAAATGATAGCTGACGAACCTAAGCGTGTTCTAGCCGAGACGACTAGAACTAAGTTATGCAAGGTGCTCAGAAAGGTAGCAATGCTAGAGGTGGAGTCGTTGATTCGAAGCTCGACATCGCGAACTCAAGAATCTTGTGATACTCACGATAGAGTGATGGCATGTTTTGGAGAAAACACGCTCCAGCTTGTCGAAATGCTTTCCCTTCTGACAGGATTGAAGAAAGCGTTACGTCTGTCGATCAAGGATTCAAAGCTTAGAGACACTCTTTCGGTGATATCTCTCTTTGGTCTACGTTCCTACGTTCATCCTTTGAAGTTTCTACCTATAGGTCATGGAGGAGGAGTAAGCCGTGTAAATTACTTCTCAGACATTGTTGAGATGAATGATAAACGTCACGGTCTTTGCCTTGTCTACGTGTCACAAGATGATCGGCTAGCAAAACTTACGTTTCTACTAGACTTTTTCCATGATCACTATGCTCTTGGCCTTCTACTCGGCTACCCTCCTTGTTGCAGTAGATTCTTCAAAAACAACTGGAAACATGTTTCTGGGGGATCAGGGGACCTAGTGCTTTCAGCGTTGAAGCGGACAGCATCCAGCCCACCGTATCCGTTTGTCGTCAACAATCTTTTGACCTATATTAACAATGACGCTCTCTTGAGCCATTTCATTTGCAGATATGACTGTGAACATTCAAAGAAGTTAGGGTTGGAGGTGCACTCGATGCTTTCGGAGTTATTCTTGCAAAAAGGAAAAGACTTGGCGTATACCCTTACTCAGCCAGTATTATATACAGTCTCACAAGGAGTCTTCCTTTTCAGCAAAGCCCGAATAGAAGACTATACAGTGAATTATAAGGGGATGGAAGTTATTGCTTCTGACAGGAATTCGCAACTCTTCAGGGTCGTGAGGAATTCAAATAGGATAAAATATGATGGTGTCGGGAGATTCAGTATCTTTTGCGACAGAGAGCGTACCTTAGGATCCGAGATTATTCCAGGTAATCTTTTTCTTTTCAAATAAGCAAGTGACACGATTTGTTTAAAGCTGGTAGTAAGCTAAGTCGCATCCCCTATACGGTTTTTGATTATGAAGATGGTATACTGTTGCTGGTCAGCCAAGAAAGAGAAAGGCCTGCATGGTGTTTGGTAAAAAAAGAAAGTGAGGGATTTCTTAAACAGATCCCTGAAGGACAGGCTCTCGAAATTGGCTCGATTTTCAAGGGTCCCCTTTCCGAAGGGATGAAATGCATCTTAAACGGTTTCTATGATGCTGGGTTCCTAATTGTAAATGATAGGAGCAGGTTTAACAGCGTCAATGATGATCGGGGACGGATGTCTTCCTTGCTCTTGAGAGTAACGGACTCTTGCAATTTGTACTGCTCATACTGCTATGTCAGTTCATGCAATCACTTAGGCAAAAAGGGCGGCATCATGAGCATGAATATCGCAAAACGGGCAGTGGAACTTTTCCTTCATGGCGCCCATACTATTCGCCCAAATATTGTATTATCCGGTGGTGAGCCTCTCCTAGCAGGCGTTGACTGGATACTCTCAATAAGTGACTACATTAGGGAAGTTTCAAGGAAGGAGCACAAGGATACCACGATCGCCCTTCAAACCAATGCAGTTCTGTTGAATAGCGAAGTTTCATCTGCATTGGCAAGCAAAGGGATACAACTTAGTGTTAGCTTCGATATACACCCAATTTTGCACGACAAGAACAGAGCCGATAGTACCGGACGAGGTTCATACCAAAGAGTGAAGAACAACTTGATGTTAGCGATTTCGGAGTATGCCAAGCGCTCTATAAATACCCCTGTCAACATATTCTCCGTGGTCACAAAAGATTCGATCAAATTCGAGCGACAAATAACTCACTTCCTTCTCTCGGACTACCTCGATTGTGATTGGCATTTCGAGCCAGTTAGGATAATTGGTCGAGCTTTAGGTAAAAGCCTCAAACCAAGCGCTAGGGACGAGTTTAGATTTCTTACAAGAATTTTTGAGAAAGGCTTGTCCGTTGGCAAAGTGGTTAGTCCTCTTAAATTCTTGATCCAAAACATCATCTTCGCTAGCCAAAATTGCATTTGTTATCATGTTCCTTGTGGTGCAGGTAGGGAAATGATAAGCATTGAACCTGACGGTAACATATACCCATGCGACGCATTTTCAAACCACAAGGAATTTTGTTTAGGTGACGTATATGCGTGCACTAGCATCAGCAACTTGCAAGAGAAAGCTTCAGTATTGATGTCTAAACTCTCTAGGGGTGCAGAATTCCATTCTTGCACATATTGCGTTTGGAGCATCTTTTGCCCAAGAGGCTGCCCACTTGATAAGGTTTCGCATGGAAGGCTTTGCACTCTCTACGGTCTTCTTATCCCATACCTTGTTCGCAAGACTGTAGACGATCCAAGAATCTGCAAAATCCTAGAGAGTTGAACGACGGATCCAGAGAGTGGATGCGAGCCATTAGATTCCCAAACGAAGTCCTTTTTGAACCCTTGCGCAAGCTCACCCTTGATCGTCTAAATATATGATACGGTGTGAAAGGCAGAATCCTCGTCTTTCAACACTTGGTCTCCAACTCTAATTAGTCAATAAGATGTGAAAAAGCTTATTAACAACATTCTACGTATCTTACTTCGATAACGATGAAAAGTCGGAAGAGTAACTATGTCATCCCGAAGTCCAGAAGAGTCTTGACTAAGAAAGAAGTGGCCCAGTACCATAACTCTGGTTGCACGTAGGCAAACTTCCAGAACTTCAGGATGATGCATAGGAAGGAACGTGTACTCCTAGTTAATAGTCCATTCGCGGGAATTGACATCTTCTTCCCGCCTATGGATCACGCATACTTTAAGTCCATTCTCTCCTCGTTTTGCGATTCAGTTTCCTCTATCGACTTGAATATCTGGTTCTCAAAGGGCAGACTCTTCAACGGTTTGGATAATCTATGCGATTCAGTTTTGCCATCCAAGATAACACGATACATGAAAAAAGCACTCGATCTAATTAGCGATCTTGACGTAAACTTGGTTGTTCTACCTTACCATCTTTCCATCGATTCAAAGGACACCATACTCTTTTCCTACATTGTAAAGAGAGAGATCGAAAGAGATTTTCCCAGCATGAATTTCTTACAGCATGGATCCTTCTGCAAGCGAACAGAGGCTAGTAACACACCCTTTCTCTTGAGTTTGATCGATGACCATATAGACAAGTTCTTTTCTCTCCCTTGTGCTGACTTCAACGACTATTCTCTTAAGGAGTACCGTAGTAATTTCTTGCCGATCCAGACTCTAGCTGGATGTCCAAACAGTTGTGTTTTCTGTACTCAGGTGGAGAGACGCTACGGAAGCAAATGTTGTCTTCATAGACCTGTCCGTGAGGTACTCAGCGAATTACAAGAGCAGAGCCGGCGGCATAATGTAGATTCCTTCTTTTTCAGAGATGATAATATCGCTGCGAATCCTGTTCTCCCTGAAATAGTCTCCGAGATAAGAAAGAAAGGTCTTGACATAGTTTGGGGAGGAGAGTCTGACTTGGTTGCTGATCTGAATCTACTTTCCGACATGCAAAAGGCGGGTTGCAGATTCCTCCTGTTTGGACTGGAAACTGGTAGTGCATCATTACGGAAAAAAATGCGAAAGAAGTATGACTTGACTATGTGTGAACGCTTTCTGCGTATGGCTTCCTCATATGGAATAAATGTGCACTGCTATCTAATATCAAATCATCCATTCGAATCATCGGATGATGTGAGACAGACTCTTGAGTTTCTTTCTAAGAATCATGATTTCATTACTGGGATTCTCATTCAGGATTTCTTCTTAAACAACGACAGCTACATAGGGAAACATCCAATGGATTTTCAGATAGATAACCTCGTAGAAACAAGATATGAATTACGATTGGGCTCAAAGGCTAAGGAGCTTGCGTTACGTTTCGGAGTACCCGAAGTCCTGTCATATCCAAACGATTGCATGAACTTTCTAATGAAATCAACTCGTAGGGACATGCACGAGCGATCCTTGAGAACTGAAATAGAGAGTCTCGGGATTCCAGTTCATAACTCATTTATCCAGATGATTGATTCTGTGCTGGCTCTCGCTAGATGAGATTTTCTCTGCACAATTTCTGTTGGATTATCCTTTCATTGTCTCCAAGAATTCGCTGATATGCCCTAGAAATAATACGACATCCTTTAGCGTAAGATCATAGTCCCTGCCATAACTTGCAGACAGTCTCTTTGCTATTTCGCTAGCGGAGTGTGGCTTCTTAAGCAAGAACTGGACTATTTCTGAAGCGGTTTCATTTAATAGCACTGGCGAAAACCCCCTTCTGAATAGTACATTTCCTTTCAAAGATTTTCTAAACAAAGTGTCAGAACGCAAGGAAAAAGATTCTCTTGACAATCCTGTCTCTCTCAGTGGCAGCTCTTTATAAAGAGCTTCGATAAGCTCCTTCAGCTTTCTTCTTTCTTTCCGACGCATGCTTCCAACCAGAGGATCGGTAGCCCTTATTGAACCTGATTCATAAAACGCAACAGCCCTACATCCTTGAGAACAGTACCTTGCGATGGGACACGAGCTACAGAACCTAGGTAAAGCCTTGCGTAAAGTGAAGTAGTGTGCCCAGTACTCCCAAGCTTTTTCTTCAAAAATGCTCCCCAAACCCTCATGAAATTGAGGGCATATACGAAGACGACCATCTGGCGAAACAGCAGCCATCGTGGTACCAGCTCCACAAACAATATGTCTAATCCTGTCTGAGGGCACCAAGCCTGAACAGATAGGTAGTGCAACCCCTAGTGTTATTGTAAGATTAGTTTCCTTCACAATTTGGTGGCATTGCTCGTTAAGGAACGCTATGTCTTTCCTTGTGAGTCTGAGTTTTTTGTAGGTTTCCCTAGGGTCTCCAAAGTAACAAACTCTTGAGAGGGAAAGTCGTTTTACCCCCATCATATCGAGAAACTTGGCGGTAGGTAACAGTTCGTGCAAGTTCAGCTTGTTAGCCACGAACATAACGCTGACATCTACTCCATTTGCTAGTAATTTCTTCAGGTTTGAAGTCACAATATGAAAGTCATCCTTGCCTACCATCTCCTTATGGAGGACATCTGAAGCAGAGTGAAGAGAAAACAGAACATCGATCTGATTACTGCAGAGAACCTTCAGCAGTTGCTTGTTCAGCCTAGCACCATTGGTATTCAGCCTAACATATGGAAAAAGTGGTGAAGCATAGCATAAAATCTCGCAAATATCTTTTCGCATAGTTGGTTCACCGCCAGTTATCACCAACTCGATAACATCTTTGGTGCTAAGCACATCAATCATACGCCTAACATTCTCTAGGCTCGGATATGTTGGGAGAGATTCTTGAATACGCCAATCATTGTAGCAGAAGACGCATTTGTGATTGCAATCCCAGCTTACTTCTAGGTGAACTATGAGAGGAGAACCATGACCCTGCATTTTACCCTCCCCTTGACAAGGTAGTCGAGCTGGCGGCGCTGAGGCCCACATCGGATTGGGCAACTCAATGCCCATTTCGCATTAGTTATATATAACGTTGCTAATCCGCTATACGACTTATGGTAGTCATTCAATTGAATGATTCTGCAGAATTGGTCGAACCGAATTGAACCCATACTCCAAAATCGATGTAGTGGTATGTACGAGAAATTCAGAGAGAACTATTCGCGCATGCCTAAACAGCATACGCGAAAGCGTTCCTCTTTGTCATCTAATACTAGTAGATCATTACAGCGACGACCACACGCTACAGATCGCAGAAGATTTCAACCCTGTCATCATTAAGGAGAATAGAGCGCTCTCGTATGCGCGTAGGTTGGGAATTGCCACAGTCGACACATCTGTATTCGCTTTTGTTGACAGTGACGTTGTGCTCGGCGCCAATTGGTTTAATTCAATTATTGAGTTTTTGAATGCCGATGTTGGTGCAGTCGAAACCATCATCTGGCCAGAAGAAGACACAGCATTTTGCAGAAGAGCGCGTGTGGAATTTCACACAAGACCTAAGGATTTGAAGATGTCGGATCATGCTACTCTATGTGCAACGATTATTCGAACAGGTTTGGTGTCAGATTGGAAACCTCCAGATGTCTTCCGATATGAAGATCACCTGCTTCAGCGTCACATTTTGGCGAAAAGATATAGATGGCTGATCGCTCCCGTAGTGGCCACTCATTTGAACTTCAACGATGAAACCTTGTATCGACACGTGACACTTGACGCCGCCTACTACCGACTCCTATTTCCGAGATCTAGGTGGTTCAACAGGGGTCTGAAGGTATTGATAGCTAATATCATCGAAGGATTTTGGGCTTCAGTTAAGGCGTCGGACTGGTCCTTGCTCATGGTTTCGATCAAAATCGGTCTCTGTTGGATAGAAGGGCTGAGAAATTATCAGAAATACCTAGAGCCTCAATAAAGATAGACTGTCTTCTTTCGTCATTGCGCATTAGCAACACAATGTCAGCGTCACCAAAATCAGAAAATGTTTGTTCAATTAGTACCTCAGTATCTCTCAGATGGAAAATGCCCTCGTTGTAGGAGAATGAAACCAATTCTAGAAACTCACTAAAGAGTTGCAAGCTACTTTCAGAGTTTTCATCTCATAAATAAGTGAATTGATAGCCCCCCTCTCGAAATACCCTCTGATTCTTATGCTATTTCTTTCTTGGACTTCGTGCGCGTGCGTTGTTCTGGAAAAAAGGGAGTAATGGTATATGCGACCAATCGGCTTGCTTTCCTCCGGGCAATCAAATGCTAACTCCAATTTCCCTCCGCCTCTCAGGCGGAACAAATACAGGCATGAAACGTGGAAAACACAGTTATACTGAGGGGTTCCTCAGTCCCATCAGAGTTACACTGAGGCTCTCTTCGGTATAGCTTTTTGTATGTGGATTCTTCCCGCGCGGGGGATGATACCACTCTTTGCTGGTTTGAGTATCTCTTGGAGGTTTTTTGTGTTTGCCTTCTTGGGTCTCTTTGTTCCATTCATATTTTCGAGAAATAGGCTCGATTTGATCTCCTCTCCAAACTTTTTTTCTTTCATGCTGAGGACGGTTGGTGCATGCCCTCTGATTCGGGTGGATAGCCCCTCCCAAAATATTTTTTTAAATTTCTAATGTCTTCGGAAAATGATTCTTTTCTTGAAAGGGGAGTGGAAATGAAATATCTCGTAGGAATTTTTTGGAATTTTGAGGAAATTATTGGAAATTATTGGAAATTGTAGGAAATTATAGGAATTGAGAGGAGATGTCTGGGATGGTTAAGCTCCATGCAAGGCTGGCCACAGGAGGGCGGGTTTACATCCCGAAGATTATGCTAGGTTTTCCGAAGATATGTCTACTTTCGCTTCCTGAACACATGGACCCCTTCCAAGGTCGTGAAGTACTCGAAGCCTACTTTGGCAAGCTCAAGCCTCCTCTAAATATTTCCCCGCGTCCATAGCAGCTTTACATCCTGCCCCAGCCGCCGCGACTGCCTGACGGTAACGATGATCTTGTGCATCGCCTGCTACGAAGACTCCCTCCACGCTGGTCTTCGTTGTATCCTTAGCAACAACATACCCTGCTTGATCCAGATCTATCTGGCCCTTGAAGATCTCCGTGTTTGGCTTGTAGCCGATCGCTATAAAGACACCATCACATACTAAGTCAGATTCTTCATTCGAGTCTACATTCCTTAACCGTATTCCTTCCACCTTTTCTTTGCCTAGGATTTCTTGGACTGTGCTGTTCCAGATGAACTCTATTTTTGGATCTTTGAAGACGCGTTCTTGAAGAATCTTGGACGCCCTCAACTTGTTCCTTCTATGGATAACCTTCACTTCCCCTGCAAATTTGGAAAGGACCAAGGATTCCTCCAAAGCTGTGTCGCCTCCTCCCACAACCACTACTCTCTTATTCTTGAAGAAGGTTGCGTCGCATGTGGCACAGACCGAGACGCCTCTGCCCCTCAAACGCGTCTCGCTTTCAAGCCCCAACCATTTGGCAGAAGCCCCTGTGGCGATGATGATCGATTTTCCTTTATGCACTCTGCTTCCAACCGTTACCTCAAAGGGTCTAGATGAGAAGTCTACAGAGGTGGCATCATCAAAGATCATCTCTGCGCCGAAGTGTTCAGCCTGCTTCCGCATACCATTCATAAGATCTGGTCCGAAAATTCCCCCATTGAACCCTGGAAAGTTCTCTACCTTCTCGGCGAGCATCAGTTGTCCACCCCACACGGCTCCGGCAATGACTAGGCACTTCAACTTGGCCCTGCTGGCGTATATTGCTGCTGTTAGACCTGCTGGTCCAGAACCGATGATTATTACATCATACATTCCTATTCGTATCCTCGATAACTTTTCACAAGGACTAAGCTAATAAAGGCTAAGGGCTTTATGAAAAAACAACAATATAGGGAGGAAGACTATGCCGAAAAAAACGTGGTCTGAGAAATTAAGGGACAGCAAAGGATTGCCAAGAGTAGAAAAGATTACTGATAAGATGAGCAAACGTTGGGGCGAAGGCACGGTGGTTATCCCTGCGCCGTTGGAGGTCGATGAAATGATGAGAGGGGTCCCTGAGGGAAAACTCATCACCATTGACCAAATTCGTAGCGCCCTAGCTAGAAAACACGGGGCAACTATTGGTTGCCCTTTGACTACTGGCATTTTTGCTTGGGTCGCAGCTAATGCTGCCGAGGAGGAAAGAGAAGAGAAGAAGAATATTACGCCATACTGGCGCACATTGAAAGCAGGCGGGGTCATAAATGAAAAGTATCCCGGTGGAGTAGAAGGGCAAAGGAGGCTTTTAGAAAAAGAAGGCCACAAAGTAATTCAAAAAGGCAAAAAACATGTTGTTTTGGATTACGAAAAATCATTGACAAAAATATAAAAGTGCACGACTCAACAGACAGGGCTTATCGCATGTGATTGAATGAAATCGACCCCATTATCGACCAAGAAACCTCCCCTAAGACCTAACTAGAAAAATCGCGCCTAGAAAGGTTAAATCTTGGCTGTCACGTCCCTACTTAACGATAAAAAACAGCCAAAATCCTCCATAGAATCCCTGTAACAAAAAAACTAAAAAGACTGATGCAGACATTTAATCAGCGTGAGGTAAAATGCTGAACCAGAGATCATTAAACATAATGTTTCTAGGTATCTTCATCGTCGCCTGCGGTGCCACCGCCCTCTTGTACTTCGTCGAAGTAATAGAGGCGGGCGAAGTGGCACCAACCATCACCATGATCTCCGGAATCCTCATCATTGCTATGGCAGCCATAAGACTGTTGAGTACGAGACTTATGCGCGGAGCTTTTGGCACAGCATTTTGGGGGTCGGTTCTATTTCTTACTGGAGCAGTATGGCTCCTGTGGGTGCGCGGAGTGTTCACAGCGTACACATTCTGGGCCGTGCTGGCGTTTATCGTTGGAGCACTAGCAGTCTTGCTGGGAGTTTCCTATTTGTGGGTTACCAGAGAAGAAGCCAAGAGGCCAAGAGGGAGGCCGAAGAAGCCAAATTCAAGCGTTTAGATTATCGATCACTAGACCGTAAGACTTTTGTTTGGTACTATGAATAGTTTTATATCTATTCTGAGCAGTAAGCTAGAATAAAGAAAAACAAGGAGAAAGATAGATGACAGAGAGAGTCAGTACAGCTCACATGTATTTAGGAGAAGTTATTGGGACATTTGTGTACACATTCATGATCTGCTCCACAGAAGCCACGTCCCGTCTTATCTCTGGAGATCCCGTGGGCCTCGGTTTCAAACTACTCGGATGCGCCTTCGCAGTATTTGTAGCATCCTACCTTGTTGGCGGAATTTCGGGAGCACATCTAAACTGGGCGGTAACGCTGTACATGGGGCTTTCAAGAAAAACTCCGTTAATACGCGTTCCAGGATACATAGTAGCGCAGACCGTAGGTGCTTTCCTTGCGGCAGCTCTCGTGTACACTGTTTGGGCGCCCCTCCTCTTGCCTCTTGGTCTAACTGATGCCACCTCTAAGGTATTCTTTTGCGGTATACGCTCAGACATCGATTTTACTTACGCGTTTCTCATTGAGACTGTGGATACATCCCTGCTCGTGCTCCTGTTTCAGACAATAAGAGACGAGAACAATCCGCTAAACCTTGGAAAGCTCAATCCTCTCGTTATCGCGATCTACTTTGCAGGCATAGGCCTATGCAATTACCCGTTAACGATGATCTGTATGAATCCTGCCAGAGACCTTGGACCGAGATTGTTTTCCTACTTGATCGGATACGGCAGTATCGCCCTCCCTGGAGTTAGGGGGTTCGAGTTGCTGGTTTATATCTCTGCACCGATAGTGGGAGGCTTAATCGGCGGCTTCTTTTACGACCTGGCCATCAAACCCTTTTGGAGAGGGCAATAAGGTCATCAACAATCTTCCATTTTTTGATGTTCGTGTTTACAGCATTTTGCATGAAAGAGATGTTTACGGATAAACTCTCGCTGGCGTCCTTGGAAAAAGGCAACACTCCCTAATGTGAGGCAGTCTTAGAATCCACTGTAGGGTCCTTTCGATGCCTAAACCAAAGCCGCTATGGACGACACTGCCATACTTTCTTAAGTCCACATACCACTCATAGTCGCTGGGGTTTAGGCCGAATTCCTTCATATTTCGGATGAGTTCCTCGAAATCATCTATCCTCTGCCCTCCACCCGCGATCTCCCCGTACCCATCTGAAGCCAGTAGGTCCGCTGAAAGTGTGACCTTGGGATCGTCTGGTTTTGGCTTGTGATAGAATGCCTTACATTTCTTGGGGTAATACATCACAAAGAACGGAAGCATAAACTGCTTGCTCAACGCACGTTCCTCATCCGCACCCAGCTCCGCACCCCACTCTATCTTGACTCCTAAGTTCTGAAGCCTTTCAATGGCATCTGAGTATGTGATCTTAGGGAACGGAGGGGTTGGTGCCTTGAAGCCTTTACCCAACTCTTTGAGTCTATCCGAACATTTTTCGGATACAACCGTACATATATGCGACAGTAGCTGTTCTTGAACTCTCATTATGTCTTCTAAGGTTGCGTTTGCCACTTCCGCTTCTATCTGCCAAAATTCAGTTAGATGTCTGCGTGTCCTGCTCATCTCGGCGCGGAAACTCGGTTCGATTGAAAAAACTTTTTGAAGAGAGGTTATCGCGGCTTCTTGATAGAGTTGAACGCTCTGAGAGAGATAGGCCTTCCTCCCAAAATACTCTACTGGGAAGAGGGTTGCTCCTCCCTCGCAGGCTGCCGTAATTAGGATTGGACAATGGATTTCAGTGAAACCATTTTGTTCAAACCACTCCCTAGCAGCGTTACAGAGGGCAGCTCTGATAGACAATATCGTAGAAGCCTTTGGGCTTCTTATGTGAAGATGCCTGTAGTCCAGAAGCTGCTTCTTACCTACTCCTGGTCTAATAGGATAGTCCTTTGAAGCTAGACTGAAGACGTCAAAGCTAGCCGATTGAATTTCAACCCCACCAGGGGCTCTTGAGTCGGCGTGAACCCGGCCTTTTACAATGACAGAAGATTCCCTCGTAACATTTTTCGCCTTCTCAAAGTCTTCATGACTGACAGAATTGCTGTGGATCGCCACCTGTATCAAACCTGTTGAGTCGCGAAGGGTCACAAAGATCACGCCGCCGTGAATCCTCTTTGTATAAACCCAACCAGTTATTGATACAGGGGTTCCGTCCTTCTCGGGTGTCAATTCACGGACGTAGCTCACATTAGACATTTCGATCTCCTAACACGCCTCTCCATGCATAAAATCGAACTCAAGAAGCTAGAACTGTCTTAAATGAATTATGTTATTCCTTATTCTTCTATCTTAGGTTTCCAGAATCACCATAATGTCGTTTACATTTGTACCTGTCGGACCGGTTACTATCACGTCTCCAAGTTTTCCAAAGAAACTGTATGAGTCATTATTTCTGAGGTGCTCTTCTGCGTCCAATCCCATCTTCTTGGCTCTGCCAATAGTCTGTCCGTCAATTATTGCGCCAGCAGCGTCGGTCACTCCGTCGATCCCATCGGTGCCTATGGAAGCGATGGCCACCCCTCTTAACCCTTCTATTCTCAAAGCAGCGCTGAGCACAGTTTCTTGATTTCTTCCTCCTAAGCCATCTCCCGTCACAGTCACTGTGGTCTCTCCTCCTGCAATCACAACCCCCGGCTTCGTCACAGGTTGACCGCTATCCTGAATCTCCCTCGCTATCCCAGCCAAAGCAGTACCAACGTGTCTGGCTTCACCTTCAATCGAAGATGATAAGATCATTGAGTCTAAGCCTTCGTCAGATGCTTCTTTTTTGATGGCACTCAAAGCCAAAGCGTTTTTTCCAATGATGAAATTGAACACCTTGTTAAACGCGGGATCCCCAGGCTTTGTGGTTTCACCCGCTTTACCCTTTATCCCATTCAGAATGTGATTTCTTATGTTTTTTGGGCAGCTACTCCACACACCGTATTCTTCTAGTATTCTTCTAGCATCCTCATAAGTAGACTCATCTGGAACTGTTGGTCCAGAGGCTATGACCCCTATCAGGTCTCCAACAACATCGGATATTATAAGCGCGATCAGGGTCGCTGGACTGATCTTTCTAGCCAGTTGACCACCTTTTATAGCCGAAACATGTTTTCTCACAGCATTTACTTCCTCTATTGTGGCGCCGCATTTGATCATCAATCGCGTCAACTCAACTTTGTCTTGTAAACTTATGCCCTGAGCTGGAAGGGGCATCAATGCTGATCCTCCCCCACTGATCAAACAGAGAACTAGGTCGTCTTCTCTTAAGTCAGAGATAAGGGAAAGCATTCTTTTTGTGCCGAGTTCGCCGGCTAAATTCGGGATTGGGTGGCCAGCTTCATTCAATTCAATTTTTCTTGTCTTGTAACTGCCTCTGGTTCCCTCTGGGACATTGAGGAGACCTGCGTTTATACGTTTCCCTAATACTTTCTCTAACGCCTCAGCCATAGCACCGCTTGCTTTTCCTGCACCAACAACAAAGAGGCGATTTATTTCTGAGATGTCAAATTTCCGGCCGCATACTGAAATGGACTCACCGGAAACTTTCAAGACATTTTCGACTAGAAGTTTTGGGTCAACAGCCTCTATCCCCTTCTCTAAGAAGCGTAAACACAGTTCCCTTGCCTTCAGATCCTCAGGATGTAGAGCGTTGAGGAGTAGAGCCTTTCTGTTCTTTATTTTCAAAGTTTCTCATACGCCATGTAATCTTTGCTCAAAGTACAAGTTAATATTTTTCATAAGCCATTTCTCTAGCAATCCAACTTCTCGGAAAGCAAGGTCTACCCATACAAGTATTGTGCTTTTGGAAAAGATGTGCAAGAGCACTCAAATGTATCCTGCCTTACGGAAAAAATCAAGTAAGGAGTTTAGGGTGCGATTGTCCTTATTCAGTTTGTACTTCTTGGGCTCATGATCATATTCGATCACCCAACCGATCGATTTTAGGTCTCTTAGGTTGTTGCGCAAGTTGACGCGTTTTAATCTAGTCTGCTTCTCAAGTGCATACTTTGTGTAGCTTTTATCCATGTTCTTAGCCAGAACGCGGAGGATTCTGAGTTTTCCTACGCTACCTAGTCCCTCCTCCATTTCCTCCTCTGCTTTCATTTCGCTTCGGGTGAGCATTTCAGACCAAACCAGCTTTGACTCGATCAATCAATTTATCCAAGTACTCAGATAGCTCCTTAGCCGCGACTCCACTTATTCCAATTTTCTTTAGAGATTTTATCTCAATTATCCCTCTGTCGTGCAGATCTTGGATGGAGTCCTCTAGATCTGCAACCATCTTTAAATGATGCTCTTCGCACAATTCGGCTGTCGATTCTCTGATACTCTTCAGCGAAATGTATGGGCTTTCACTTATCCTTAAGGAACGTGCTATGCCCAAGAGAACAATTTTCCCATTCTCTGGAAGGTTCAATATGTCTTCTGTTGTTATGATGTGGTAAACCTCTCCATGGACTCGGCGAACATGCTCTGGAGAGACCTCCTTGGCACCATAGTTGTCAGCTAAATTTCCTGAATATAAGAGAAGGTCTAAAGCATATCGTACGTCTCCACAGACAGGGGCAGCCGCAGTGACGTCCGATACGTATTCGAGCACTTCTGACGAGACCGCACCTGGCTGAAACGCCTCCTCAACTCTTTTTTCCAATATGTCAAATATCTGTTTAGATGTGTACGGAGGAAATTCAATACAGTTTCTTCCAAGAGTGCTCAGTTCAGCTTTTTCTAACTGTTCATGGAACTTGATACTTCTAGCTGTAAATATGAGGCCAATTATTCCGCAAGTTGCTCCAGGTGAAAGTTCTCCGATCCTAGTTAAGTCGTATATGATATGTTCCCTCGTATGTCCGAGAAAGTAGTCGATCTCGTCTAGAGATATTAACAGGTACCTCTTCTCATTCTGAAGGTACTTTACCAGTCGCCAAAGCATTTCCTCGGCGCTTAGGCTGGCTGAGTATATCTCTGGAGCAACGCACTCCGTGAGATACCGGTACAATACGACGCGGCTTCCACCCTGAAGTTTGAGATTTACATAGACATGCCTTAGATCGATCCCTTTCTTCCTTGCTCTTTCCTCGAATGACTCCGCGAAACGAATTGTTGTGCAGGTCTTCCCAGCACCAACCCCACCTATCAGCTGAATTGGTCTAATATAGATATCGGGCGTCTTTTCTAAGGCGTCTTCGAAAAAGCTGTTTAGAAGACTTATCTGTTTTTCACGGTGGGGGAGAATTCTGGGTATGTACCTCGGAGAAAGTTTGTCTTTGTCCTTGAAGACGCTTCCAGTCGATGACAAACTTTTTAACCAGTTTATAGAGACCTATGTCGTGTTTAAAAACTCTATCTACCGTTCGCTCAGTTAAGCGCTGTCATCTTATGACGCGCGCTCTTTAGCCCAGTCCGCCCATTGCACACACGAAGCACTCGATGCTAATAATAAATATTAAATAGGATTAACCTGTTCTATAATCCAACCGTCACGTCAGAGGGGTTAATCACTGTCAAATCAGAAGAAGATTGTTATCATTGGAGCCAATGCAGCTGGCATCAATGCGGCGAACGCAGCACGAAAGACAGATCCAACAGCAGACGTTACTCTCATAACAGAGGAGAAGTTCCCTGCCTACTCTCGATGCGGGATACCCTATGTTTTGTCGCATGAAATTCCCAATTTTGAAGACCTTATCATATTTCCCCCTTCACATTACAGAATGATGAAAATCGACCTTCGTACGGAAACAACCGCAAAGTCCATTGATACTAAAGAAAAGACCGTTCAACTAGAAAAAAAAGAGGGAGAAACTGAGACACTTAGATACGACTCCTTAGTCCTTGCTACAGGGGCTACACCATTTATTGTACCTGTTGAAGGTCGTGAGTTGCCCAACGTGTTTGCGATAAGAACTCTAGATGATGGAAGGAAAATCCAAGAAGCTATGAAAAATGCTAAATCAGCGGTCATCATTGGTGCTGGCTTCATAGGATTGGAAACCGCTCATGCTTTTGTTGAAAATAATATTGAAACAACTGTAGTCGAATTATTGCCTTCCATTATTCCTACTTTGTTCGACTATGATATGGCGGGTTATGTGCAGAAGAAGATAGAGGAGGGTGGCGTTAGGATGCTCATGGGAAGAAGAATCACCGAGGTTCTTGGGGATAAAAAGGTGAAAGGAGTGAAGATCGGGGACATGGAAATAAAGGCCGACCTTGTGGTAATGGCAACGGGAGTTAGACCCTCAGTGGACTTGGCGAGGGAAATCGGATGCGAATTGGGTATCACAAGGGCGATAAGGGTAAACCCACGGATGGAAACCAATGTACCCGGTGTCTATGCTGCAGGTGACTGCGTAGAATCACAGAGCATGATAACCGGGCTACCGTGCCTCATACAGCTGGGGACTAACGCGGTAAGACAAGGCAAAGTTGCTGGGATCAACGCGGCAGGAGGCTACAGCACCTTTCCAGGTGTGATATGTGCAGCCATGTCAAAAATGTTTGACTTTGAAATAGGTGCGGCAGGTCTTACCGAAAGTCAAGCCCAACAAGTCGGATTCAGGACAGTGTCTGGGATCGTAACAGGAACGACGCGAGCCGAATATTTCCCAGGAGCGAAGGAAATAAGGGTGAAGATAATAGCTGAACCATACATGGGAAGAGTCATGGGAGCGCAGATAGTGGGTGGAGAGGGCGTTGCACATAGAGTCAATATGCTCTCTATCGCCATTCAAAGCGAAATGACCGTAAGACAACTAATGAATGCCGACACGGGCTATGCCCCACCGATGGCTGATACGTGGGAACCCGTGGCCTTAGCTGCTGAGGTTGCTGCGAAGAAGATTCAACGATGACTGGGTTTTTCCTCTTTTGAGGATATTCATAAGGTGCAGATAGATTTTCAACTAGGATTTTTCGTTGATTTTTATATGGCAAGTTATCTTAGTTGATATTTTAGGGCTTTTGACATGAAAGTCAACGGATACGACATTCCTGAGAAACTCTATTACAACAGAGAACACCAGTGGGCTGTGATAGATGACGATGGAAATGCAAGGATAGGGATAACAGATTACGCACAAAAGATGTTGAAAGAGATAACTTTTGTCTATCTACCAAGTAAGGGCGTATCCATGAACATCGGTGATGTCTTATGTGTTATCGAATCGATCAAGGCCAGAATTGATACTTATGTTCCGTTGACAGGAGAGATTCTCGAAGTAAACGAAGAATTGAACAAGAAGCCGTTTATCATCAATGAGGACCCCTATGGTGATGGATGGATCGTTACTATTCGCCCATCGAAGTCGGAAACAGAATTACAAAGACTAATCAACGCAAGGCAGTACGCTGAGTATGTCAAGGGCTTAATCCGGCGAGATAAGGATTTGCTGATTCATAAATGGAAACGACGCTAATTTTCACCAAAGAAAGCGTAAACATTTCCATGCGCACCCAAGAACAGTTTTCGTGCCAAAACAAGAATTAGTTAGAAAAAGGATGAGAATCATGCCAAAGAAATATGTCATAGTTGGCGCAAATTCTGCAGGGGTTAGTGCCGCCATCGCGGCCAGAAAGATCGATGCAGAGGCAGAGATTACGTTGATATCTGATGAGAAGCATCTTCCCTATTCCCGTTGTGGATTGCCTTATGTACTTAGTGGAGAAATCCCAAATTTCAAGGATCTCATCCTCTTTCCTCCCTCTTATTACAAAATGATGGTTTTTGACCTCCGAATGGAAACAACGGCAGAGTCCATTGAACCAAATGAAAAGTCCGTTAGAATTGAAAACGCAACCGGAAAACAAGAAACAATAGGATATGACAGTCTTCTCCTTGCAACAGGTGCCACACAGTTTATTCCACCAATCAAAGGCATTAACAAACGCGGAGTTCTCACCCTTCGTGGAATCGAGAATGGAGAAGACATCATGAAAGCTATGAGGAAGGTCAAAACCGCTTTCGTGGTCGGAGCCGGGTATATTGGGCTAGAGTTGGCCCATGCTATGAGTAAGAAGAATATAAGAACTACAATTATCGAACGTCAATCCCAAATTCTTCCAATGATGCTTGACAGAGAAATGTCAGATATTGTCCAAAAGAGGATTGAGAAAAGGGGAGTGAAAGTGATTGTGGGTAAAGCTGTAGACGAGATAATAGGGGATGATAGAGCGACCGGCGTCGTTGCAGCCGGAGAAGAGTTTGAGGCTGACCTCATCCTCATGGCAACCGGGGTGAAGCCTAACGTCGAGTTGGCAAAGAAGACTGGAATAGAACTTGGATTGACCGGGGCCATTAGGGTAAATCCTAGAATGGAGACTTCCATTCCCAACATATATGCTGCAGGTGATTGTGCAGAATCTTTAAACATGATAACCGGACAGCCGACCCTCAGTCAATTGGGAACAACAGCCGAGAGACAGGGCAAGGTCGCTGGGATCAACCTTGCTGGTGGCTACTCCATCTTTCCGGGTATTCTCGACTCCACAGTCTCGATGCTCTTTGAGTTGGAGGTTGGTTCGACCGGATTTACGGAATCCTATGCGCAACAGGTTGGATTCAAGACTATTTCAGGGACAATAACTTCAAAGACAAGAGCCGAATACTATCCTGGCGGAAAAGGAATAACAGCCAAAATTGTGGCTGAACCTGACATGGGTAGAATTATCGGGGGCCAAATAGTGGGAGGAGAAGAGGTTACACAGAGGGTAAACATGATTTCCGTAGCCATACAGAATCAGATTTGCGTCTCAGAACTATCAAAAGCAGACACCTGTTATGCTCCAAGCGTATGCTCCCCATGGGAGCCTGTAGTATTGGCAGCAGACATAGCGGCTAAGAAGATCGCGCACGCAAGATCAAATTAACAAAGTTTAGCTTCTTTTTCATAATCTGTTAGCCCGTAGTCACTTTGCAGCAACCTATATCTAATGCTCTTTCGGCATTTCTTGAAGCTCTTTCTGCGTGAAGACAGGACCGTCTTTGCAGACGAATTTGCTACCTATGTTGCATCTTCCACATTTTCCTATTCCACACTTCATCCTCATCTCGAGCGAGAGTAAGATCTTATCAGCATGGAACCCTAACTCTGTGAGAACCGGAATCGAGAACTTTATCATGACCGGCGGACCGCATATCGCTGCTACAGCATCTTTCGAACTGGGCGCAGACTCCTTGAGTATGGTTGGAACATAGCCTACTTTTCCCTTCCAGCCAGCGACTTCTTTGTCGATGGTTAAGACTGTGTTGAGGTCACTTCTTTTTCCCCAGATCTCAAGGTCTTGTTTGTACAAGAGCTCCCCAGGATCACGGGCACCATAAATGATTGTAAGCTCCTTAAATCGCTCCCTGTTCCTCTCATGAAGTATGTATTTCGCGAGGGATCTTAGTGTAGTGAAGGCGAACCCTCCGCCAACTATGACAATATTATGGCCTTCCAAGGCTTCGATTGGCCACCCGTTTCCATAGGGGCCTCTGACCCCTATCTTGTCGCCCTCCTTACAGTTGTGGAGCGCTGTTGTCACGACGCCGATTTTTTTAATGGTAAACTGCAGGAACCCTTTGTCCATGGGGGACGAGGCTATGCCTATAGGACATTCTCCAGCACCGAAAAATGACACTTCTGCGAATTGCCCAGGTCTGTACTTGAAGTTTTTTGTGATCTCTGGGTCTTCGAACACAAGCTCAAAAGTCTTTATGTCGTTTACCTCATTCTCGCTTATGATCTTCTTGATGACGGCGATGTTTGGCAGGTAAGGATTATTCACGTTATAGCACCGACTACGTGTTCATTATGGCTTTGATTACTTCTCTGATGTCTAAATTGACTGGGCATGCCTGGATGCACCTACCGCATCCAACGCATGCTAGTTCGCCAAAGTCCTTCGGAAAATAGTTGAACTTATGCATTATCCTTTGCCTCATCCTCTCCTTGCCAGAGGGTCTAGGGTTAAGCCCAGATGCTTCAAGAGTGAATAGAGGGAACTGACACGTATCCCAAATTCGGACCCTCATTCCACAAGTGGGTGTTCCTTCGTCTAGGACGTCAAAACACCAGCAGGTGGGGCATAAATAGGTGCAGACACCACAGCCAATACATTTCTGATATATCTGATCCCATAGAGGGGCATCGAACATTGAGTCAAGTTTTTTCCTCAGGCCCTCAACAGCTATCTTAAGTTTGATCGCGCTCTTAGCTTCCTCAGATATTTTTTTAGCCTTCTCAAAATCTGCATTCTCAGCGTCTTTAAGCCACGGGATGCGCTCGACTAGTTTCGCACCTCGCTCAGATAAAATTTCTATTAAATACTTTTCGTTGATGTCTTCTAACAGCAAGTCCATGCCTTCTTTTCCGAAGGGGCTACCTCCGAGAGATGTACAGAAGCAGGTGCTCAGAGGACTGTTACAAGCCAATCCGATGATTGTCGTTTTTTCTCGCTTTTCCAAGTATAAGATGTCCCTATGATCTCCAGAAGAAAAGAATCTGTCAAGGAAGACGAGGGCTCTGGCATCGCAAGGGCGAATACCGAATAGAACTCTTTTCTCATTCGGAGGAGGGACATCCTCTAGCTCTACGCCTTCCTTACTCATCTTGTAGGTGAACAAGATTTCAGTCTGTGGAAAGAAGACCTCCTTTGGAGGTTGCCTCGTATTTTGGTAGTCCAAACAGGCCTCTTTGCCCTTAGAAATCTCTTTTAGACGGAAGATTCTGTTCGTCTTGACTGGTGCGAAGACTCTGTACTCCTTGGTTAACTCGTCGACGAAGTCTTGGAGCCCATTTTTATCCATTATCTTAGCTTTCATTAGGAATGCCACTGTTTTATTCAATAACGAACTCTTGGGCATCCTCCAGCTTGAAAGTTCCTAGAGGCGGAACCTCTTCGAGAGAAATCCCGGCCTCGTAGTTGAACCGTTCCTTCACTATCTTTTCAGTCTTCTTTGTGAGAGCCCTCAAGTCTATTTCCATAGGGCACACTCGGCTGCAAGCCCCGCAGTCAACGCATCTCCCAGCTACGTGAAGGACCCGAACGATGTGATAGATCATTGTGTCGGAGAGGTCGTTTGTTTTGCCAAACCATAATGGCAGGGTCTTATCTACGAAACACTCCTTACAATAACAGAGGGGGCAGACATTTCTACATGCATAGCATCTGATGCAATTGCCAAGCTCCTTAGTGAAGTACGCCCATCTATCATGTGCCGACTTGGCTTCAAGATATGAAACTTCAGCGAACTCTTCGGCTGAAGTGGTTTCAGGAACCTTATTGCCCACCATAATATCACAGATAGGCGGATTTCTATGTCTGCATGTTAAGCATGAATCGCAGAGGAAGTTCTTTTTTTGGAGATCCTCCTCGAAGTTCTTCCCCTTGACCATTATCTTCTCATCCGTCACTTTCGCTTCAAGAATCTCTTCACTGTCCACCTCTGCCTCTATCTTTTTTCGGTCGACGACCCCCTCGCAAGGGATACCGATGATCACCACTTTTTCCCTGTCAATTTGTTTCTCCGTAATACATACTACTATTGAACGGGCGTCGCACCCCTTTGCGATGATCCCTATTCTCTTATCCACGCCAATAAGATACTTTGATAAATTGGCGTCGCAACTTGCATTCCAAACAAGTTTGTTGACGTCATCCGGATTGTCTATGAAGCAGGGGGCTGTACGAAGAGGCAAAGTCCCCTTTTCGTACCCGATTACTAGTTCAACCTTCTTCTCATTTAGAAGCTTCCTCGCGACTTCCCTGATCGAATCTTCTATGTTTTCTATGTTCCTCACCCCTTCACAAGCCTCTTAGCCGGACCCAGGGCCTTCACATTTTCCACAACTTTCTTGACAACTCTTGAGAACCTTTCACCCTCTGCAGCGGAAACCCATGAAAAATTCAGTCTCCCCTCTTCGACTCCGATGTATTCCATTATGTCCTTTAGGACAGCAAACTTTCTCCTTGCCACTAGGTTACCGCTGACGTAGTGGCAGTCACCTGGATGGCAACCCGAAACCAAGACGCTGTCCCATCCACGCTGTAGGCTCTTGATGAGGAAGTGGGGGTTTACTCTCCCAGAGCATGGAACCCGGACAACTCTTATGTTCGGAGGATACTGTATTCTACTGATTCCTGCCAAGTCGGCACCTGCGTAGCTACACCAGTTGCACAGAAACGCAATTATCCTGGGTTCCCAGACTTCCCTTTCACCAGCTTTCTCTGGAGTCTCAAAGGCTTTTTTGACGAGGCTCATTTCAGCCACCTCCAAGGGCGTTGATGATCGAATACACCTGCAAGTCTGTGTAGCCCATAATGTCTATGGCGGAACTCCTGCAGGATGCGGCGCAAGCCCCGCATCCCTTACATAAGGCACTGTTCACTTTGGCTATATTCTCCTTCTCATCGATTTCTATCGCATTGTAGGCGCAGACCATCACACACAGCCCACATCCAGTGCACCGATTTCTATTGACTTCGGCGATTATCCCTTCAGCCTCAATCGTATCCTTCGATAGTATCGTAGATGCCCTAGATACAGCGGCGTTCGCTTGGGATATGCTCTCCTCAATGAGTTTCGGGGAATGGGCCATCCCGCAAACGAAAATTCCATCAGTGGCAAAGTCCACTGGTCGAAGTTTCACATGGGCCTCAAGGAAGAAGCCGTCCTCGTTTACTGGGACTTTCAGCATCTTTGCTAGAATCTCGTTTTCCTTGGGTGGAACGACAGCTACGCTCAGAACAATGAGATCTGCGTCTATTGCAATGTCTTCTTGGATCGTCGGCTCGAAAACTGAGACCTGTAAGACCTCCCTCCCCTCAACCATGGTATTTTTGATCTTCGGCTTGTTTTCATCATCATAGCGGATGAAAATTACTCCAACCTCTCGAGCCCTTCTGTAGTATTCTTCCATCAAGCCGTAAGTTCTCATGTCTCGATAAAGAACATACACATTGGCCTCAGGGTCCTTCTCCTTGATCTTCAAGGCATTCTTAATGGCTTCTCCGCAACACACCCTACTACAGTAGAGACGTTCATCACATCTAGACCCAACACACTGAATCATCACCACGTTGCCGAACTTCTCTTCACCATCCACCGCAATACGTTTCTCCAGATCTAGCTGAGTCAAAACACGTGGCTCTTTTCCATAAAGGTACTCGTTAGGACGGTATTCTTCGCCTCCAGTAGCCACGATGATCACCCCGTGTTCCAGCTCCTTCGTCACTTCAATGCCCAAGTTCTGGGTTACCGTAGTCTTGAAGTTCCCCACGTACCCAGAAACGTTTTCGATCTTTGCATTGAGAAGGACATGGATCAGTTTGTTTGAATTTACCCTCTCAACAATAGTTTTCAGATACTTTTGGGCGTCTTCGTTGTCCAAGGTGTAGTATATTTTGCTAAGGAATCCCCCAAGCTCCTTGCTCTTCTCTACTAGCAAAACCTCAAACCCTTGGTCGGCAAGGGCTAGAGCTGCAGTCATCCCTGATAAGCCTCCCCCGATAACGAGACCACTACGGGTAACATTCAAAGAAAGCCTTTCCAATGGCTCCAACACCCGAGCCTTTGTCACAGCCATCCTCACTAAATCTTTTGCCTTCTCGGTGGCGGCTTCGGGATCATGCATGTGAACCCATGAACACTGGTCACGGATGTTAGCCATTTCAAAGAGGTATCGGTTCAGGCCGACCTCTCTTATCGTTTCTTGAAAGAGCGGCTCATGAGTTCTTGGTGAACATGAAGCCACTACGACTCTGTTCAGGTCGTATTCTTGGATTCTCTCTTTGATTGTCTGCTGTGTGTCCGATGAACATGTGTAAAGGTTACCGCAGGCGTGGACGACGTTAGGAAGGGTTTGTGCGTACTCCACCACGCTTGGAACGTCGACTACTCCTCCGATATTGATGCCACAGTGACATATGAAAACCCCGATCCTAGGCGGCTGCCCACTGACATACAGCTCTTTCGGATACTCCTTTCTCTTCACTAAGGTCCCCCGCGCTGAAGAAAGCACCCTGCCAACGCTGGCTGCTGCGGCACTGGCTTGGGTAACGGTCTCAGGTATATCCTTAGGCGAGGAGAACATCCCGCAGACGAACACTCCAGGTTTAGAGGTTTCCACAGGATTGAATGGTTGGGTTTTGCAGAAACCATATTCGTTCAGCTCGACGCCTAGTTTTTCTGCCAGCTTCTTAACTTTCTCGGAGGGCGCGAAGCCAACCGATAGTACGACTAGGTCGAACTCTTCTTCGCGGAGCTTTCCGTCTTCGGTCTCATACTTAATCCTCAAGTTTTGGGTATCGGGCATCTCCTTTAGATCTGACACCCTGCACCTGACAAACCTTACTCCGTACTCGCTCTTACTCCTCTCAATATACTTATCAAAGTCCTTCCCGTAGGCCCGCATGTCTATATAGAAGATCGTGGGTTCAGTCTGGCTCATGTGTTCTCTTGCTATAACAGCCTCCTTGGTAGCATACATGCAACAAACCGAGGAGCAATAGCCGTTTCCACATGTGACGTCTCTACTGCCAACGCACTGTATGAAGGCAATCTTTTGTGGGATGTCACCGTCAGAGGGTCTCTCGACCCTTCCTATGAAGGGGCCAGATGCGCTCAAGATGCGCTCGAACTCGGTGCTTGTGACTACATTGGGGTATCTTCCGTAACCGTACTCGCTCTTCAGCTTGGCGTTGAACTCCTCAACGCCTGGGGCTAGGATGATAGCTCCAACATTCAGCTTTACCGTCCTCTCTTGATCTGAGTAGTTTATGGCGTCGGCTAGACAGATGTTTGTGCAGAGTCCACAACCTACGCATTTTTCCCTATCGATCATGTACACTAAGGGAACTGCTTGCGGGTAGTCTATGTGAATCGCGGTCGTGCTACTCAAGCCTTTGTTGAAGGTGTCCACAGCGTCGACTGGGCAGAACTTGGCGCATAGTCCACAGCCTGTGCACTTCTCGATGTCTACATATCTTGGTCGTTGTCTCAATGAGACGTTGAAGTTGCCTACCTCTCCAGAGATATCGATGACTTCGGAGCAGGTCAAGACCTCAATGTTTAAGTGTCTTCCACACTCCACGAGCTTGGGAGATAGAATGCACATGGAGCAGTCGTTTGTTGGGAAGGTTTTGTCAAGCTGAGCCATCCTCCCTCCTATTGCCGAGGAGTTGTCCACTACGTAAACTTTGAAACCTGACTCAGCTAGGTCTAGCGCCGCCTGTATTCCGCCGATCCCTCCACCCAAAACCAATGCAGAGCCTACTTTACCGTATTCAGAAATCGCGTTTTGCGAGTTCATAGCTGTCATCTTCTTTGCTGTGGATTGCATCCCTTATCCCTCAGCCCTCCGATACTTTGGGCTATTCCCCTCAATTCCCACGAAAGACACCAATCCAGCGCTTTCAAGAGAGATCATGTTCCTCAGCACCTCCCTTGGAGAAGTTCCCATTTTCTGAGCGATCTCCTTGACAGAGAGAGCGTCTTTTTCTATGGAGAGGAGAACTCTTCTTTTCGCAAATTCCTTTTCGATGGTTTGGAGCATCAGCTGATCGAACTCTTCTTGGGAAACTTTTTCCCCAAAGACGTTCTTCTCCTCTACAAGCTCCCTTTCCCTATCTACAAGCCATCTGATTCTCTCCTGAGCGAGAGTCTCTTTGGCCGCGGCTAAGCGTGTCTTCAACCTTTCGAAGTCTATATCCGTTTCTTTGCCTAGCGGACCTAGATTTCTCACGTTCTCTGTGAACTCTCTAACCAAGGTTGCAAAACGTTCACCTTCGGCTGCGGAAACCCAGTCGACTAGCAACCGTTCGGGGGACAGCCCCACATTTTTCAAAACCTTTTTGGTGGTTTTCATCCTTCTTTCCGTGTAATAGTTTCCTGTCAAGTAGTGGCAGGTTCCTAGGTGGCAACCTAAGACCATAACGCCATCTAGTCCTTGGATAAAGGCTTCAAGAATGATGGTTGGGTCAACCCTTGCTGAGCACATTACCCTGATAATCTTCACGTTTGGGGGATACTGCATGCGGCTGACTCCTGCCAAGTCTGCGCTGGCGTAGGAGCACCAGTTGCAGAGAAGCCCAAGAATTTCTGGTTGAAAGCTTCCTTGAAGAGTCAAGGCATCACCTCAGCTAAGGCGTGTACTTGTGCAAAAAGTTGCTCGTCTGTAAAGTGCCTCATAGTGATGGCCCTCTGTGGACACCCAGCTCCACACGCCCCACAACCCTTGCAGGAAGCGGCTATCACCATGGCTTTCCTTCCCTTCTCAGTCCTTTCAATCTGTATAGCCTTGAAGGGACAGGTCATCTCGCACAACCCGCAGCCAGAGCATTCTTCCTCATCGATCACTGGGATTATGGGCTCAGCTGTCACATGTCCAACAGATAGGGGGATGGATGCTCTAGAGGCTGCGGCGTAGGCTTGGAAAATGCTCTCATCTACATTAGCTGGCCAATGAGCGCAACCACACACATATATGCCATCTGTGGCGAAGTCGACGGGTCGAAGTTTCACGTGTGCCTCAAGGAAGAAGCCATTCTCATCTACGGGCACCTTCAGTTTTTGTGCGAGATCTCCAGAGTTCGCCTGGGCCACCATTGGAGTTGACAACACAACGAGGTCGTAAGGTAGGCTGAGTTCTTCATCTAAGAGTTCATCGTAAACCCTCACCGAGCTGTTATCTACGACTGGTGGCCTTTCTGGGGAGTATTTTATGAAGACTACACCTGTTTCTCTTGCTTTTCCATAGTAGTCCTCAAATTCGGTTCCAGGAGTCACCATGTCTCTGTAGAGCATAAAAATCTGAGCTTCTGGGTTAGCTTCCTTAATCAGCAAAGCATTTTTTAGGGCGGTCGGACAACAAACCTTGGAGCAGTAAGCTCTTTTCTCGTTCCTTGATCCCACGCATTGGATCATCACGACCGTGTTGGCTTTGAACCTTCTTTCCCTCAGAATGCGTTCCAATTCCAGCTGGGTGACTACTTTTTCTCCATCGTAGCCATACATACCAACAGGCCTGAGCGTCTCAGCACCTGTTGCCACTATGATCACTCCGGCCTTGAAAAATCTGTTATTCTCTCCCTTACTTATCACCACGTCGTAGTTGCCAACAAAGCCCTCAATTTCTTTAACTTCAGAAGATGTCAAAATCTCTATCTTAGGGTTCTTTTCAATCTCCTTGATCTTCACCTGAACAAGCCTTGACGCTTCGTCGTGCGTTGGGTAAAGCTTATAGAGGCTGTTCAGAGTTCCACCTAACCGGTCTCCCTTCTCTACCAGCTTCACCTCAAAGCCTCGGTTGGCTAGACTTAGGGCACAGGTCATCCCCGCTATTCCCCCACCAATCACCAGAGCGTTGGGGCTGACCTCTATCTTGAACTCCTCCAAGGGCTCAAGCAACACTGCTCTTGCAACCCCCATTCTTATGAGGATCTTTGCCTTCTCGGTGGCGGCTTCGGGATCATGCATGTGAACCCATGAACACTGGTCACGGATGTTGACGAACTGGAAGAGGTAAGGGTTCAGTCCCGCATCCTTGCAAGCTGATCTGAAAAGTGGCTCATGAGTTCTAGGAGTGCAAGCGGCAACGATCACACGGTTCAGTTTTTTTTCAACTATCGCGTCTTTTATTTCTGTCAATCCCGTCTCGGAGCAGGTGTACTGATTTTCCTGTGAAAAAACAACGTGAGGAAGGGTAAGAGCGTATTTAGTGAGTTCCGGGACGTCAAGAAATCCTCCTATATTCGTGCCGCAGTGACAGACAAAAACGCCAACCCTAGCTTCATTCAAGCCATCATCACCTCATGAAGCACCTCTGCAGCCCTCTCGGCTGCACCACTCGCTTGTGCTACGGATTCCGGTATGTCCGTTGGTTCTCGACAGCAACCGCACACAAAAATTCCTGGTCTCGTCGTGTCTAACGGGTTGAGAGGATCCGTCTTGAAGAAGCTATATTCATCAAGCTCAACGCCTAAGACTTTTGCTAATTCCTCCACATCGCTCCTTGGCATTAGACTGGTTGCCAACACCGCCAAGTCCACGGTCATCTTCTCTGTTTTTGAGCTTTCAGGATCTTCATACCAGATCACCGGATTCTCGTTCTGGTCTACGGTTATCTTGGGCACCCTACTTCTGATGTAGGATATATTGTACTCTTGTTTCCCCCGCTCTAGGTATTTCTGGAAACCTTTTCCCGCAGCTCTTAGGTCCATATAAAATACGTATGACTTCACGTCGGGGTTGTGTTCATGCGCTAGCATCGCTTCTTTGGTGGCGTGCATACAGCAGACGGATGAGCAGTAACGGTTGTTTTTTATATCTCTTGAGCCCACGCACTGTATGAAGGCAATTCTTTCAGCTGGTTTTCCATTGGATGGTTTTTCAAGGTGTCCTCCAGTGGGACCAGAGGCACAGATCAGCCTCTCATATTCGAGAGAGGTAATCACATTTCTGTATCTCTTATAGCCGTATTGGGTGATCGATGATGGGTCGAAGGGATCGAAGCCTGTAGCAACGATTATGGCGTTGACATGTAAGACTACATCCAAATCTTTCTGCTCGAAGTCGATTGCGTCCTTAGGACAGAATTTTTCGCAAATCTTGCATATCCCCTTCGTCAGGTAAAGGCAGTGTTTTCTATCGATGGTCATGACTGGTGGGACTCCTTGAAGATAGTATAGGTAAATGGCTTCCCTCTTTCTCAATCCCATGTCAAACTCGTCAGGTACTTTGACAGGACACTTCGCGTTGCACTCTCCGCAGTTAATGCACTCATCATCATCCACAAACCTAGCATACCTGCGTAACTTTACCGTGAAATCCCCTTTCTGGCCAGTTACGTCCTTGACTTCGGAAAGCGTGTGGAGGGTTATGTTCGGGTGTCTGAAGCAATCAGCTAGTTTAGGAGCTAGTATGCAGATGGAGCAATCGTTTGTTGGGAAGGTTTTGTCAAGTTGAGCCATCCTCCCACCTATGCTCGGCTTTTTTTCGGCGAGATGTACCCTTATCCCCATGTCTCCAAGGTCTAGGGCGGCCTGTATACCTGCTATGCCACCGCCGATAACTAGAACAGACTTATTTTTCTCTTCCAAGATCCAACACCCCAGCCAATTCCGAGAGCCTCTTTTCAGCCCTCATCCTCTTCTTCTTGGTGAAGGAGACGATCTTTGCTAGCATCTTTGTCTTCTCCTGCCTACTCTCCTCTGCGTCTTTGAAGAACCTCTCGCGGATGTACCCCCTGCGTAGGGCATCGTCGTAGACTGAAGCGCCTACTTCTGTTCTTATCAAAATTGTAGTATATCCATCAGGCGAGCCAAGCCCTCCAACTGAGAGATCGGCGTATTCATTGCTGAAATCTTGACATGCGAAACATGCTGGACGGGCTACTTCATCTATCTCTTCTAATGGAATGTGGACCTTTATTCCATTGGATAGGGTGATTTGGAAGTCGTCTTTGATGTTTAGCTTGACGATGTCTTCCATATTGATGTCAAGCTTCTTCTCTAGCCTTTCTCTTGCTAGGTCATCGAAGGAGAAATTCTCTATACAGAATAGCCCTACTGTATATCTGACAAGGTGGGCTGGAATAACTCCAAGGCACTGCATCTTTCGTATCGCGTTAATTTGGCAGGGGGTCCCAACTACAGCTATGTCTCGTAAGTATCTCTTTTCCAAGCTCTTTACTGCGGATAGTATGGGTGTGTAGGTGGTGTATTTACCACCTAACTCTTCTAGGTGAAGGGAGCCTGAGAATCTGGAGCCTGCGGCCTCAATGAGCTCCTCGGAGGTCTTAGCAATTATTGCTTGTCTTGCGAAGCGGCCAGTCTTCTTCGAGACAACTGCGCCATTTATCATATTTCGCTCTAACAAGTACAGAAGAAGAGAGGTTACCAAACCTCCGTCGGTGCAAACCTTCATCACATCCTCAATGGTTGTTTGGGCGGAGGTTATCCTTTTATAATCTCCTATTGGAGGATTCCAACCGAACTTAACTCTGAGTTCTGAATTCAGGGCGTCTGTTTGGGGACATATAAGGTAGCATATTCCACATTTTTGGCATTGATCTTCGTCGATATATCGTGGTAACTCGTTCTTGCCTATCTCTATAGCATTGAGTTCTCCTGCTGAGCAGAAAGAGACGCAACCGCCGCATTTACCACAGATTCCTCTCTCAATCACTTCCTTTTGTAGTTCCCTGAATGTTTTGACCTCTTCCTCCATCTCAATCAAACTCTAGCACGCTTGTTACCTATAGCTTAGCTAACAAATCTGTCGGCTTGACCCTGTTCATTTCAAGTCCCAAGTCAGCTGGGTCAAGGCCAAGTGCCAATCCTAGGATTTGCGGATAGAAAAGAACAGGTAAACTGTAACTCTTATTGAACCGCCTCTCTATTGCTCTCTGATTTCTATCATACATTACGCTGCAAAGCGGGCATAACAGGCCCATCGCGTCTGCATTGGTAGCCTTCACATGATCCAGTTTTCTGCTGGCTAAGGTGAACGAGATGTTTTCATCTACGCCTAAAACATAGCCACCACAACATTGTATTTTGTCCTCGTAGTTGACACTCTCAGCCCCTGTAAAGGAGATCAGTTCATCTAAGGTTTTCGGAAACTCCGGATCCTCAAATCTATCGTAAATTCCTGAAGGCTTCATGTAATGGCAACCATAATGAGGGGCTATTCTTAGGCCTTCTAAGCTCTTTTTCATTGTTTTTTTAATCTTTTCGACACCTAGGTCATCATGGAGTATCCGGATGAAATGCTTTACCTCAACGCCGCCGTTGTAGGTTCTTCCAATCTTCTGCAGCTTTCTGTTTATTTGCTTCTTCAGTTGACTGTCTTCTTCAAGCTTCTTGCTAACCTCTGTGAGCATGCTCGTGCAACCTGGACATATGGTACAAATGTTGAGCCCATGTTCTTCAGCTATACAGAGTTCTCTTGCAGCCATGAGAATCGAGGTCTCTTGGTCTACAGACTTCAGTGGAAAACCACAGCATGCAAAGTCCTCAATATCGATCAATTCTATCTCTAGTTTCTCCGCAACCTTTCTCGTTGAGAGTTCGTAGTTGCTGGTTAGAACTGGAGTAGCACATCCGATGAAGAAACTGTATTTCAACTTATCCGGTACCTTCTGCATGTGTCAGTTTATTTAGGCCTGTAAGTCTGAAAATCCCCTGAACTTCAGGGCACTCTTTGTATACTGGTGGTAGTCCAAGCTGTTGTCGCCTCTTCTTTTCAAATTCGCTCAGTACGTGCGCCCATCCTGTCGACTCGATAGTTTTGGCTTGTTTGATAAATGAGCTGTGGACGTGTCCTTCCTTTACCGCCAAGTTCTTTATGGCGTTCATTACCTCAGGTATTCGAACATCCTGAGGACATCGCTCCTGGCATGTATAGCACGTTGTGCACAGCCAAATGAAATCGCTTGATAACACTCTCTCTTTCATACCAAGTATGACCATTCGAATGATCTTTCTTGGATTGTATTTCTCGTCTATCTCCCTAATGGGACAACTAACATTGCAGGTCCCACACTGATAACATCTCTTAATGTTTTCTCCGCCTGGTGTCTTTGAAACCTCGTCCTTGAATTTAGGATAGAGTTTTTCAGGCATTTTGAGGCCTCGGATTTATCTTGCGCACGCTCTATTTAATTTTTATCAAAAAGATAAATTTTTTCCGCTCAATCGGTCGAAAAAATTGTTTTTTTGACCGATTATGAAAAGGTTATGAGGGCTTCGAAGCTTGGTGCATTGCGTGCGTATCGCCAGACAGCACGAAAGGTAGACCACAACGGGAGTATGCTGGATACTTTCATAAGTTATAAATGTGATCTCATCTTTTCGGTCCGTTTTCCTTGCCGCGGAGGCCCCGTTAATACCAGCTGGTTTCACTTAGATGTTGAGATCCTGGCAAGTTAGCCCTCTTTCAAAAGCTTTTGAGTCCACTCTTCAGCTGCTTCAAGGTTCATGAGAGACTTCAGCTCTTCATCGAGTTTTTGGGGCTCTAGAATCAGCAGCCAGCCACTTCCATACGGGTCCTGGTTTAAGAGTTCAGGTTTATCCCGCAGTTCTTCATTTACCTCTTTTACGATTCCGCTGAGAGGTGCGATTAGGTCTGAAACGGCTTTGACTGACTCTGCGATTCCAAAGGATTCACCCTTCTTCGTCTCTGAGCCCACACTCGGTAGCTCGACTAACACAACCTCGTGGAGACTTTTTTGCGCGTAGTCTGTGATCCCGATCCTAGCCAGATTCTTCTCTACAGAGACCCATAAATGATCTTTTGAATAGTATAACCCCTCTTTTAGCTCATAGTCACCTATTTTAACCAGATCGATCACCTTTTGAGAAATACTCTTCTATACTCTACCAATATAAGAATTATGAAACATCGAAGAAGGACTTCTTTAGTGCAGCATTTATCGCAAGTTTGAGTTCACGGCGTCTGCGTCAAAAGTAAAGAATTCTAGGTTTAACCGCGATAGGAATAATCTGACAAAACGAAAGTGAAACGGTATTTATACTTGTTCGCAAGTAATGGATAGGATAATGAGTGTTTGGGCAGAGGAAATGGTTGTAAGATGCATCCTGCTTGAGCCGCTAAATGAGGGGCAGGTAGTTCAACAGTGGGATCAAAAAAGGTTGATATTTTATCTAAACTAAGCGAGGAGTGGGCGTCACTTGCTCGAATCGCTAAATCATCTCGCTCTGGTGTCAAGACCGCCAAACGGTGGCTTGACGAGTTCGTTGGAGATGGAATCGCGGATCATGATGGTGAATCCTACAGACTTAATAGAAACGCTACAAAAACGCTGCGAGCTAAGGTGGAAAAACTGCAAGAGGATTTAGACGTGCTGGAAAAGGAACGAGGACAAACTGAGTTGCGCTGGGATGAGGACCTTAGTAAAACTGTCGGGTTAGAATGGAGGAACCATCCAAGCCTAGTCAAATACTTCCGACGTAGTATGAGAAAATTTGATGATACAAAAAAGGTGTGGGAAAAAGAGCTGAAAGAAATAAGGATGGAACTCAGGAAGTTGGAGGAGCGATCCTAGGCCACCAAGAAACGAAGGCGCAACAGTTGGGAGAGATGCCCAAACGCTATAGATCATTACGATCAAAACGAGTCTACTGTGCAATGGGAACTTAGTTGGCTTCAAGCCTTTTTTCTAGTTAGCATTCCCTCGATGATCGGTTTTGCCTTTGCGTTTTCTGCCTTTATCCTCTCGATTCCTAGATCCTCCATCTGTTGCGTCATTTCCTTGACTAGATTCGTGAAAACGAGGCCTTCAGCTGCTGAGATCCAAGCTATTCTCAACCTTTCGCGACTGATCCCGATCTTCTCTAAGATATTCTGCAAAGTCTCCATCCTCGCCTTCATCTTGTAGTTGCCGGATATGTAGTGGCAGTCATATGGCAGGTGGCAACCTGCTACTAGAACCATGCCAGCGCCCATCCTGAAGGCTTCTAGCACAAAATCCTTGTCGATACGACCGGAACACATCGCCCTGATGATGCGTATCGTCGAGGGATACTCAAAGTGGCTTGTCCCTGCAAGGTCCGCTCCCGCATAAGAGCACCAGTTGCAGCAAAGGGCAAGGATCTTGTTCTCGGCGTCCCTCTCAAGCGCAGCTCTGACCTGAGCAAGTATCTGAGCGTCCGTAAAGTGCATCTGCGTTATGGCGTCGTGAGGGCATTCAGCCACGCATGTTCCGCAACCGTGGCACGAAGCTGGATTAACCGTAGCCGGCTTACCCTCAGGGGCGGTTACGGCGGAGTATGGACATTTGGTGGAGCATATACCACATTTAACTTTGACGTTTCTGCATTTTTCAGGGTCTACAACAGCGACTATCGGTTCGATCTCCCAAGTCTTCTTTGACAATATGGTCGCTGCTCTCCCGGCAGCGCCTGCGCCTTGAGCAACAGAATATGGTATGTCCTTTGGCGCCTGGCATGCGCCTGCTAGAAATATTCCATCAACAGGAGTGTCTATAGGCTTGAGTTTTGGGTGACTTTCGAGAAAGAAACCGTCGGTGCCTCTCGTGATGTGTAGTATGTTTGCGAGTTCCTCTGTTCCTTTTGTGGGAACAGCGGCCGTAGACAATACTACTAACCCAGCTTCTAACTCGATAGGTTCGCCTAGGATTGTGTCTTCAGCCCTAATTGTCAGATTATGTGTCTCCTCATCTTCTATGATCTCTGAAACTTTTCCTCGAATGAACGTGACGCCTAGCTCCCTTGCTCTTCTGTAGAATTCTTCAAAGCCCTTGAAGTTTGCTCGCATGTCAATGTAAAAGATAGAGACTTCCACGTCAGGATACCTTTCTTTCAGCAAGATTGAGTTTTTTAGAGCATACATGCAACAGAAACCTGAACAATACTCATATTTTTGAACGTCCCGCGAGCCGACACACTGTATAAAGGCAACGATGTTTGGCCTCTTACCATCCGATGCCCTTATCATTTCCCCCTGCGTCGGACCGGCAGCATTGATGATGCGCTCCAGCTCAAGCATGGCTATCACATTATGATGCTTTCCATACCCGTAGAGGCTGTTATCGTATGGGTAGTATATGTCATAGCCGGTTGCAACCACTATCGTGCCCACATCAATTTCAATTTCCTCCGGCTTCTGGTCCAAATCTATTGCTTGTCTATCTCCACATTTGTCTACGCACTTGTAGCATTCGATGCAGTGATCCTTGTTGATCGTAAATATGAGGGGTACGGCTTGTGGAAATGGCACAGATATGGCTTTTCTTGTTCCGAGGTTCATCTCCCAACTGTTGGGAATCTCTATCGGACATACATCGGTGCATTCTCCGCAACCTGTGCAATTATCTTCAATAATGTAACGGGGGTTCTTTCGTATCCTAACCCTGAAGCTTCCAATGTATCCATCAACCCTCAAAATGTCGGCGTACGAAATAATCTCGATGTTGGGATGTCTATAGACATCAACCATCTTTGGCCCTTCGATACATATGCTGCAGTCAAGGGTTGGGAATGTTTTGTCCAGTTGCGCCATGTGGCCGCCGATGCTCTCGTCTTTCTCGACCAGGTAGACTTTGAAGCCCATGTTGGCCAGTTCGAGGGCAGCATTGATCCCAGCTATTCCTCCTCCAATTACCATGGCTCTATTTGTGACCGGAACCTTGAACTTTTCGAGCGGCCTGAGAAGGCGAGCCTTTGCAACGGCCATTGCCACGATTTCCTTGGCCTTCTCGTTGGCCTCCTCTGGATGATGGGAATGACACCATGAACATAATTCTCGAACATTGGCCATTTCAAATAAGTAGGGGTTCAGACCGGCTTCAGCTATGCATCGCTGAAATGTGGGCTCATGCATGCGTGGGGAGCATGCAGCAACTACGACCTTATTGAGATTAAGCTCCTTTATCTTGTCTCTGATGAGCTTTTGACCTGGGTCCGCGCACACATAGCGGTTGTCTGTGGCATAGACCACGTTTGGCAGTGTCTGCGCATATTCAGCGACTGCTTTGACATCGATCGTGCCAGCGATATTCAAACCACAATGGCATACGAAAACGCCTACGCGAGGCTCCTCGGTATTCTTTTCCCCCAATCCATTTACCTCCTACAACAATTTCAGGGTATCCTTTTCTGAACCGATTCCTTGGCTTTTTCTAAACCCTTTGCTTTCAGTTCCTTGGTCACCGCAAGGGTTGAGGTTAATTTCTCCAGGGACTTGTTCCACGCTCCAGACTTGACTTCAGTGTGATGAATCGAGGTACGATAGAGTTCTAAGGCTCCTTTTTCGGGACAGACGTTTAGGCAGGCTCCGCAGTAAGTGCAGAAGGGTTCGTCTATGTGGACCTTGCCGTCATCTCCTATGTGCATCGCGTTTAATGGGCAAACATCAAGGCAGTCTTTGCAGTCTTTTGGGCATTTCTCATGATTGATTCTGATGACACCATTGATGAATTTACGGACACGAATGGCCTCGGTCGGACAGGCGACCTCGCACCACCTACAACAAGGACAAGCATCTATGTCTATCTCGACCAAGGGCTTTGTTGGGGTCACCTTAACGATACCTAGAGGACAGGCCTCTGCGCATTTGATACAGCCAGTTTCACACTTCTCTAGGTCAACTTTTATGTCCCTAATCAACCGTGGGAAGCTTTCCTTTTCGATTACGGGGATTGTGTGTTCGCCGTTTGCCGTGATCCTAATGGCGCCAAACGGACATAGAACATCACACATCCCGCAGTAGTCACATTTTTCATGATCAACATCAATAGTTGGAGGCTTCGTCTTTTCTCCGCTCTCTTTAGGCACGGGCTTGAGTTTGATGGCTTCCCTGTAGCAGATGGCTTGGCATATTCCGCAGCCTTTGCATCTTTCTCTGTCGACCCTCAGCATGAACTTCTTTGCATATAAGGACAGTTCAACTATGAGTTCGTTGCTATCCTCGGTTTTAGAAAGTTTTAAGGGCGTCTTGGGGTCCTCCGGTTGAAGGGTTCGATGAATCGTGATTTTTTAGTATCGTGTCACGACAAACTTATATATTTTTTTAACACCGTTAATATTATATATAGAGTTTGGTCACAAGCATTTGAACTGAATGTCGAACAGAAATGTCACCTGCGTAAAAACTTATATCCGAAAAACCTGAGTAATAAGGATATCACCCACAGTGAATTATGAGATTTGTTGAGGGATAGAAAATGTTTGGGTACGCCGGTAAGACACTGCATGTTGATCTGTCCAACGAGAAAACGTCGACTGATCCAATTGATGAAGAATTTGCAAAAGCATATATTGGCGGTGCGGGCTTTGGAGCAAAAATGTTGATTGACCATCAAAAGCCAAATATTGACGCTTTTGACCCGGATAATCCGCTGATTTTTGCATTGGGTCCAGTGGCTGGCACTATGGTGCCGACTATGGGTTCTAAGCATGGTGTCATTTCTAAGTCGCCACAGTCAAACCTCTTTGGTGAAGCATACTCAACTGGGTTCTGGGGCGCCGAGTTGAGAAGGGCAGGTTTCGACATCATCTTGATAAAGGGAAAGGCCAAGAAACCTGTGTACCTCTGGATAGATGATGATTCTGTTCAGTTCATGGATGCAGCACATCTGTGGGGGAAGACCACTTGGGAGACCGAGGACATAATCAGGAAGGATCTTGGTGATCCGTATATTAGAGTTGTTGCTATAGGACCGGCTGGAGAGAATCTGGTTCGTCTCGGATGTATGATAAATGATCGTACAAGGGCTGCTGGAAGAACAGGGCTCGGAGCAGTCATGGGATCGAAAAAATTGAAGGCTATTGCGGTGAGGGGTAGCCACGACGTTAAGGTTGCAGACCCAGATGGCTTGACGGAGTTTTGCAAGGAGTTGTATGAGCGCTGCCGTGGGCCATCTACGAGGAAGTATAGGACTTTAGGAACGGCTGAGAACATACTTGTTCATAACAGGGTTGCTTGTCTTCCGACGAGAAACTGGCAAAGCGCAACCTTTGAGGGGGCTGAAACGATAAGTGGTGAGTACTTGCTTGAACATTTTGTTGTAAAGATACAGGCTTGTTCAGCATGCCCCATGAGGTGTGAACACATCGCGTACGTGTCAGAAGGGCCCTTCAAAGGAACCTATGGCCGCGTAGAGTACCAACCAATCTATGCGTGGGGTTCATGTTGCGGTGTTGATCGTTTAGAAGGTGTGATCAAAGCTGTTGAGCAGTGTGACCTGTATGGTGTGGATGCTATATCCACTGGCGTTGTCGTCGCTTTTGCCATGGAATGCTATGAGAAGGGCCTGATCACAAAGGACGATACTGGGGGGCTAGAGCTGAATTTCGGAAATTGGGAAGATATGCCAAAGATGGTTGGAAAGATAGCTCTGAGAGAGGGTATCGGGGACGTCTTAGCGGAAGGTGTAAAGGGGGCTTCTGAGAAGATTGGTGGAGGCTCTGAGAAATTTGCGATGCACATTAAGGGTGTGGAGATGACAGGTTACGACGTGAGAGGCTTAAAGACGGCTGCGCTGGGCTATGCTGTTTCACGGAGGGGTGCAGATCATCAACGACACGGAGCATATGGGGTTGACATTTCAGGCAAGGTCAATCGTTTTAAGGTTGATAAAGGCAGAGGAAAAATTGTGATAGACGGGGAGGATCTTTACAGTATTGCAGACTCGATGATCATATGTAAGTTTTCGAGGGGAATTTATCAAGGACCTTATGATGACTTGGCAAAGATCTACACTTTGGTCACCGGGATATCGATGACTCCTGAAGATCTTCGGAAGGCTGGAGAAAGAATAAGTAATCTGACGAGGCTTTATAACTTGCGTGAGGGGCTTACAAGAGCAGACGATACTTTGCCTTACAGGGTGATGCATCTTCCGATACCAGAGGGCATCGCAAAGGGCAGCTTGGTTACTAAGAAGGAGTTGGACTTTCTGCTTGACGATTACTATGAGGCTAGGGGGTGGACAAGTGATGGGGTTCCAACTCAGGAGAAGTTGAAGGAACTTGGGCTCAACGCATACTTGAACGTGGTTGAGAAGAGGGGTAAGGAAGAGAAATTGAAGGTGAAGGTTAGGTCAAGAGGTAAGAAGGAGGGTTCCAAGGATGCCTGAGCATGAGTTTGTTGCCGCGGATCCTGACAAGTGTGTTGGCTGCGGGGTCTGTGAGTATGTCTGTTCTATGCAGAAGAAGCACCCGTTTAACCCGTTGTACTCGAGGATCAGATTTGTTCGAGTGTATCCTATAGTCAACTTGGGCATGACGTGCAGACTATGTGAGGATGCCCCTTGCGTGATTGCTTGCCCGCGTAAGGCGTTGGAGCAGTCAAAGGAGAACGGTGTTATCTTGGTTGACAAGGATAAATGTGACGGCTGCGGCTGGTGCATTGAAGCATGCGAGTTTGGCGCCATCACATTGGACCCGGAGAGTAAGGTTGCGATGGTTTGCGACTTGTGTAAGGGTGAGCCGAAGCCTAAGTGCGTTGAATGGTGTCCTGAAGAGGCTTTGGAGCTCACAACCAGAGACCGCCTCGCCAAGAAGGCGCGTGTATCTGCTGTGAGAAAGCTGTTGCTTGAAACCATTGAATAGCTGGCTTTGCCTCTTTATTCCCTCAGCCGTCTTATAAGCTCCTTTATTTTTTCTCGCTCGCCATGGACTAGCAAGTACCTGTCTTCTTGCATTTTGGAGGAAAGCCCTAGACTGTTTGCTGTTCTTTCAACAGCATCCTTTTTTATATTATCTGTAATTTGGACTCTGATCCAGTGTTCGCCTCGTGGAATACCGGGAACGAACTTTGAAGTGATCATGGGCTTTGGTTCAAGAGCTTTTCTTCTTGCCTCGACTAGATCTTTGAGCCAGTGCTCGGCAAACTGTTTGCCGATCTTGTTCTCAGCAACATAGAGAAGGTGTGCCTCAACGTTTTCTAGGTAGGTTTCGATCCTCGAGACGATTTCTATGTGGCTTGGATCTGCCCTGAATACGCTGATCAAGGTCTTCGCTGATTTTAGGTCCTTCATGACATTGCTAGGAATTTTTTCGCCTTTCTGCTGTATTATCCCAGCGAGGCTTGCTAAGGCTTTCCATAGTTCTTCATAATTCTCTAACATTTTCTCCATTTCTATAATGAGATGACCAAGAATATCTGTGTTTACTGCATTCTGGGCTCAAGGTCTATTTTTATGGAGGAGAGGATATGCGTATGAGCCTGCTCCACAAGATATTTTTTTGGTTTCTGAAGTCTTTGGAAAATGATTCTTTTTGTGAAAGGGGAGTGGAATGCAAAGATCTCACAGGAGTCTACAGGAAACTGCAGGAATCCACAGGAATTTACAGGAAACCACAGGAAATTGAAGGAAATGAGAGGAAATGCGTGAGAGAATTGGGTTCCATGCGAGGCTGGCCACAAGAGGGCGCGTTCGCGTTCCAAAGGTTATAGTTGAGCGGTACTTCATGATTTATCTTGGTCACTGTACCATTTGTTCTTGGTGGCGTATTTGCCTTTCTGCACTAAATGTGGTCATGAAATTCCAGTCGGAACTGGTTTCTGTCCTAGCTGCGGGATGCCTGTAACTCCGGTGGCGACCCGTGGGCGATTGCCAGTGGAGTTGGGGAAAGAAGAGAAAGAATTAAGAAGGGCTGAGGAGGTAAAACTTCGGGGCCCCCTCTCACAGCTTGTAGGCTCCCTAATTCTTACCAATCGAAGACTTATCTTCGACGGAGAATTGCTCAAAGAAAGGGGAGAGCGAGGCAGACAAATCGTCTTCGAGTGGTCCTTAGGCGATATACTTGACGTTTCCCAACCCTTGTTTGGGGGGAAAGAACTCAGAATCAAATTTCAAAGAGTAATTTCCAGTTTGGTGACACCGGAACTGAAACTCGAAAGGCCTGCAGTGTATAGATTCACGAATGTTGATCAACCGCAAAAATGGAAGACAGACATAATTGAACTCAAGAAATGAGTTGGCCGACCGATATATGATGGTGGTCTCCGAAACTCCAAATAATCTTGAATGTCGGTTCTGTGTAGTCTTCGGGACGTGACTTAAAGGACGGAAACCATAATAGTTGCTTCAAGATATCTCCAGGTTTCTTAGGACGCTGTCTGACTTTACTCTGAGCTTGTCGAGCGCCAGTTCGTTTGGATTTATGCCCATCGCCAGACCAAGTAACTGGGGATAATGTAGTACTGGTATGCTGTAGGATTCTGAGAACACCTTCTCGATCCTCAGCTGATTTGCGTCGTAAGCGACGTGACAAGATGGGCATATGGTCACCATCGCGTCGACGGCTGCCTCTTTGATATGCTTTAGCTTGTTTCTAGCAAGCTGCAACGAGACATGTTCGTCTATTCCTACAACTGGAAGCCCACAGCATTCTTTCTTGTCTAGGTAGTTGACTGTTCTTGCACCAGTTATCTCGATCAGGCGGTTGAGAAATGTGGGGTTCTCTGGGTCTTCAAACTCTAGATATTTCTGCGGCCTCAGAATGTGGCAACCGTAGTGCTCAGCCACTTTGAGACCTCTGAAGGGCTTCTCTACGAATCCTTCCAGCTTTTCATAGCCTATGTCTTCAATTAGAACCTTTGTGAAGTGTTTCACCTCTATCTTGCCCTTGAACTCCATGCCAACTTCCTTTAGGTATCCGTTCACTTTTTCCCTGAGGGCTCGATCCTGCTTCAGCTTCTTGTTCACCTTTGTTAAGACACCGGTGCATCCGGGACATAGAGTCATGATGTTGAGTCCCATGGCCTCCGCGATGCATAGGTTCCTCGCAGCCAAGGCAAGCATCATCTCATGATTTAGGTCGTCGAAGGGCAACCCGCAGCAGTTCGCATCCGACATTTCCTTCAAGTTTATTCCTAGCTCTTTTGCCACCCTTCGAGCTGAGACTTCGTAACCGACCTCTCTGTAAGGTATCAGACAGCCCAGAAACATCGCATATCCTTTTTCACTCATCTTTTCTCTCTCCCTTGATGAAGTTGTTGAAACCGGTCATCTCTGCAAGCCTTTTCATATTATCTGTGTTAGTCTTTGGCAAGACTGGAAGCCCTAGACTCTTCCTTTCTGAGATGCGAAGTTCGGAGACTTTGTAGGCTGAACCTGTCTCTAGAATGTTTGAGCCGAGTTCCTTGAAGAGTGCTGGGACGTAGCCCTCCTTCACAGCTAGGTTCTTGAGAACTCTGAGGACGCTTTGTACCTCGACATCTTGGGGACACCTGTCTACGCAGGTGAAGCATGCGGCGCAGAGCCAGAGCGTCTTGCTCGGCAACATCCTCTCACGCAGCCCCAATTGTACCATGCGTATTATCTGATTTGGCCGGTAGGAGTCTGTGATGCGCGCTATGGGACAACTGGATGTGCATGTTCCGCACTGGAAACAGGTTTTCAGAGTTTCTCCACCTGGCATTTTCAAAACTTCATACTTGAATGACTGGTCAACTTTCAGGGGCCGATGTGTCTCTTCCTTTGCATTCTCTTTGGTGGAGTTGGTCTCCAATCTCTTCACTCCTATTATTTTTGGATGGCGAATGTTTTGTCGCTTTATTCTTTCAGAGGCACCTTATATGTTTTAACACCGTTAAACTTGATACCGTCAAGTCTTAAAGCCTTACATGAATTTTTCAAGACCAACTTGTTCTTTTGAGGTAGCCTCAACTTTCTTTCTTACATGGCTCTCCTCTTTCTCGAATATTAGTATTTTCCCATAGACGCCATCGTATCCCGGAATGACTTTGACTCTTCCTTCCCTTACTCTTAGAATCGCTTCCGCTAGCCTTGGATTTGTGACTTCACTTAGCTCCTGCTTCTTGGCGTCGAGGAGGACGGAGAACTCGCTTCCAAATCTTGAGACCAACGAGTTGAATGCGTCCCAGACTTTTGAAGTGGAGAGACTCTCGATTCCTAAAGCAGCGGACAAGATTTCATGCAATGGGAGCAAGTGTACATAGCCTATTGTGCCTTCGGGATGAAAATCTGCTGGCCGATCAGCAAGCTCTTCAACCCTCTGTTCTACACCTTCCGTAAGCCTTCTCTTGCAGACCGGACAGACGTTGCCTAGGTTTATAGCCTCTTTCGGCGACATTGAAACGTTGCACCCTCTGTGTCCAGTCCAGTGGTACTTGCCGTACGCCGGATTCACCTCGATCGTCTGTCTGAAGCGGTCAGTGTCCTTTACCCTGATTGCTTCAACCATCTCGTTGTATGTGAACTCCGACAATTCAAACACATTCGACTCTCTCCCTATCCTCCAGGGCCAAGGACTATGCGCATCGCTGTTCGAGACCAGGGCATATCTGTCTAATGCGCTCAGTCTCCAGTTCATCGGCGGGTCCGAGGATAATCCTGTTTCGAGGGCGAAGATGTGCTTTGTCATGTCCTCGTAACAGTCCTCGACTCTATCGAAGCCGCTGAAGCTTCCAAAGAGAGAGAACCAGGGTGTCCAGACATGCGCTGGGAAGATGACATTATCGTCTGAAATGCTGACAACCTCTTCAGTCAATTCTGACGCTGACATGTTGAGTATGGGTCGCCCGTCTACCGTCAGATCTCCATGGTCTGAGAGGCGATCGCTGATCTGCTCAGCTGTCTCCAAACTTGGGGTCAGGATCACGTGATGGATCTTCTTGACCTTGCCTTCAAACTCAAAGATCGTGCACACTTCGCCAGTTACCATAAAATAGATGGGTGAAGCAGGGTTGGACGACGGCCTGTACAAGTTCTTGTCTTCGACCTCGACTATGGACGACTTGAGTTCGCTCATCCACTCTGGATGGGTAAAATCGCCTGTTCCTAACAGGTTCAAGCCCTTGATTTGGGCAAAGTGGGTCAGTTCACCTACATTCATCTTCAGGCTCGTCGCACGACTGTATTTGCTGTGAATGTGAAGATCTGCGATGACTCTCATGGTTTTCACGTAGATTGTTATATTTTTTGGGGCTTATTTCAGTTTCCTGAAGAACAGTAGTCCGTCTTTTTCGTAGACGTGTTCGTAGCCAGTTTCTGCCCGATCTCTTAAAAATAAATAAGAAAGTTGGGAGTGGAGTTTAACAGGTGATGTCTCCACTTAGAGTAGAGTTCAAACCCCACCCTGCACCTTGAATAGACCGAAAATGCCTTGTGTCAAGTTATTTTGACAGCTCTTCTTCAACTTCTTTTCTGCCTTTCTCTAGCTCTTCAACTTGTTCTTTATCCTCTTTCAGTAGTAATGCTTGAAATTCTCCAACATGTGTTTTTTCTTCTTTAGCTACATCCAGTAGAATCTTTCTGATGTTCTTATTCTCGGTTGTGGCCGCCAATTGTTCATATAGGTTTATTGCATCCATCTCGGCTATTATTGCCGCTCTTAATACCTCTCGGTCAAGAAGCTTCTTCTCAACATTCTCAAGTTTTATAGGAATTTCTGACATCATTCTGTTCACACGTCTTTTCTAAATATTCTTTATCATTTTATTAAACAAATTGAGTATGAAACCTTTAAGCATCATGCGCTTCCTAAAAAAAGAGGGAATTGCGGGAGATATCGATCATGGTTTCAAGCAACTCACCGATAATGGCTCTGATAATGGTTTTGGCTTATTTTGTTTGAAAAATTGCTAGGAGACAATAAACCAACCCAAGACGCGGCTACAGACCGAAACTTTTGTAAGCCACGGATACACGTGTCTAATTCTTACTTGTGAGGTGAAGTGTTTGAAGATCGCTGCGGTTCTCTTCGATATGGACAGCACATTACTTGAGGTTGGCAGGTTCATAGACTTCGCGAGCATAAGGAAGACGATCTCGAGAGTCTATCTGAAACACGGCATACCAATAGAGGTCATAGCTGACTACCAGTCTCCAGCCACGCTATACGCTAAAATGTATGAGCGGGGTAGGAGTTATCTTTCTGAGAAGGAGATAGTGGAGATGCAGAAAGAAGCCAATGCAGAAGCCATCGAATTTGAACTCAAAGCCGCAGACGACGCGCAAGTTATACCAGGCAGCGTCGAGACTCTGAAGTGGCTAAAGGATGAAGGGAAGAAGATAGGGCTCGTCACAATCAACAGCGAGGCTGCAGCTCTAAAGTTCACAGAGAAAACAGGCATCAAAAACTTCATTGATGCTTTCTGTTGCCGGGACTCGCCTGGAAGACCGAAACCGTACCCTGACCACGTTCTTGCCTGTCTGAAAGAACTGGATTGCAGATCCGATGAGGCGATTCTCGTTGGGGACCACATCGACGACATGCTGGCTGCAAAAGCCGCGGGCGTCTATGCCGTGTGCATTCCAAACTACCGTTCACACATTTATACAGAAGAAGAGCTCAAAGCAGCAGGGGCGAACGAGATAATCGACAATATCGATAAGCTTCCAGAAATCATCCGCAAACTTGAGCGTGAGTAACGGAAATTTTAGACACCAAAATTCATAGATCTAGATCGACATGCACGCCTACTGTCGCACCCTTCACATTGTGTGAGGGTTTATCTTTTTTGCTATTTTTTCAAGTTCGTCTGCCTTTGACCGTGATATGATGCCTCTGTCTTTCAGATCGGCTATACATTTTTCCGCGTACTGACACCAGCTCACGCATGATGGTGTAGCCTCACGATGCAACATACGCTCGCATTCTGGGCATTTTGCCTCTGTTTCATCGCTGAAGAACTCCACCTCGCCACCACAAGAGGGGCAGGTTCTCAATATTATCTGGACAGGCTTGACAAGATCTCTAATGCCTGGACAGTGTTTGAAGCCCAAACCATTTCTCACCACTTGCGCGCCAATACTTCAATCGATGACTGGGACTTCATTTCAATGTTCTTGTCTCCTGCAAATATCTTTGGGAATAGGTCCAGAATCGTTTCGCGTATCATCTCGAGGCGCCAGCCTAAACCTTACTCTTTAAGAGTGCATGTAGAACGAGGGCAGTTATAATGATCACTCCACCGGCCAACGTGTTTGTGGTCGGCTGTTCACCGATGAAAAGCCAAACCCAGAGGGGTGCAAGAACGATCTCAAGTAATGTTAAGAGGCCCGTCTGGGCAGGCGGCAAATTGCGCGACCCCGTCACAAACAAGCAGAGACCAAGTCCCAATTGGACTGCGCCTAGACCAGCCAGAATACCGAGGTCACGTGCAGTGATTGTGAAAGTATTCACCATCGGAATGGCTATTGAAGCCGACAAGAGACCACCAAGACACATAGCTGGGATCAGGTCTCTTTCACGAGTTGCCCTGACAACAACGATGTTGCCCGCAAACGCTATGGCTGTGACCAACCCGAATACATCACCTAAAAATTCACCCGTAGCCAGAGAACCTGAAACCATAATGACCACACCAACAATTGTAATGATAATTGCCAGCCATGTTTCAGCCCTTACACGTTCATGAAGCATAAGCCAACCAAACAATGCTGCAATTAAAGGTGAGATCCCCTGAAGAACGAGTGTATTTGCCACCGAAGTGTGCGTGATAGAAAGCACAAAGAAAGTCGAAGCTATCGCAAGAAAAGCACCTGCCACTAGACCAAGAGTCCCTATCTTCTTAAAAGTTTGAAAAGCGCGCCTACGATCCCGTATTATCAAGAAACTCAGAATCGTCAACCCCATGAACGCGGCTCTCCAGAAGACTATCCCCCAAGGTGAAACATTGACGATTCTTATGCCAAGGCCGCCAATGCTCCAAACGACGGCCGCAGCTGCCGTCATTAGAAGTGAACGGCTATAACTAGAATTCAACAATCTCCTTGCAACTCCAATGCAAAAAAGTTGCTTCCGAACTCTAACGAGTATCCTACTATTAACTCTTTCTAATCATCAAAACGTTGTTCTCAATCGACATCGGCGTTAACTCCATCGAGTTACAACAACTATTTATCCTCACGGTCCTAAGATAAATCGAAACTTCATGGAAAGCGTCGTCAAGAAGCTGCAGAAAGTCGGGCTTGCGGAGTATGAAGCCAAGGTCTATCTGAGCTTACTGAGCGACCACTTGAACACTGCAACAAAGATTTCAGAGAAGTCTGGAGTTCCGAGAACAAGGATTTACTCGGTCTTAGAGTCATTGGAGAACAAGGGGTGGATACGGATCTACTCTGGAATACCGCTTCTGTTCAAAGCCATTGACCCTCGTGAAGTCTTCGAAAAGATCCAGAGGGACTACAGCGACTTTCTGGGATCGGTTCAGGCGACGCTCGATAAGGAGGTGAAGGAAATGAAGGAAAAATTCATGATACTGAAATTTGATATTGGGCTCGAAGGTTTGGAGGAGGAGATGAGGAAGGCAAAGACCATATGGATAAACAACGCAACATCAGATTTCCTTAGAAAGGTGAAGGACACATTTAGCAAGGACGCAGAGGTGAGGGTCCTTCTCTTTCCAGGGGAAAAGAAAATCGGTGATAAGAATGTGCAGTTCAAAGAGGCCGGAGTGAAGATCGTTTGCATGGTCAGAGACAAAGAGGTGCCATCGATGTCGATCACACTCGATGAGGAAAGAACATTCACCGTATTTGAAGATCCAGTGAGACACCAGTATGTTGTAGACGAAATGTTGTACGATGAGTGTGCTAAATGCTTCCTAGAGTGGAACAACCTAGGCTGGAACGCGGCAAAAGAGGTGTGAGGTAAGACAAAATGCCAATCGTGGAAGGAAGATACGAAGCCAGGCTCTCAACCACTTTTAGCACTGTGGACGAGGGGATAGAAGAGATCAAGAGGATGATTCAGAAATCGAGGGCAATAAGGATTAGCAGCATTCCTAGGAAACTGCTGGAGGAAATAGAACCGCTGTTGGTAGACAAGGACCTGAAGATAATACTACCTTTCGGCGAGAAACCCGCGGAGAATCTGAAAAGGTTAGGTGAGATTGCGACGACGAAGGCAAGGATATACGTCAACTTCAAGGGTACAGAAGCAAACACTGGCTCGATCGTCTTTTCGACAGTCGTTTTCAACGTCGTATGGCTGGGTGACGAGATATTTGACGTTTCGACGATGGAGTACGGTACGTGTGTTAAATGCCTCAGGAAGACGTTTGACATAGGTTGGAGATATTCACAGAAATGGTAGCTTTAAACCGGCATCTTTAGAGATTGCGCTGGCGCCTCCACTACTTATTTTTCTTGGACACTCTCCTCGAAAAGTATTTGTGAAACAGTTTCTCCCAATCAATCTTAACCGTTATATACACGCTTGCGATGATGAAGCCGACTGTCGCTACTATGCTCCAAACGCCTCCCCCGCCCAGCAGACTGCTCATCCAACCAATCGAATAGTGCCCGCCAAAGCTAACAACAAGAGTCAATAGGATTTTGCCAAATAGGCATGAAATGAAAAACTTCAAAACATTATAACCCATCATTCCAAGAGGAATATACAAGGCATCGTCTGGTGAGGGAGTCGCAGCAAAAAAGAAAATGGCTATCATGCCATATCTTTCTGTGATCAACCTTGCAAATTCCAAATCCTTACGCTCCTTCTCATCCAGCAACCTTCGGCTTCCTCGACCGATGTAGTACACCATTACCTTACCAAAAGTGGCACCCAACGCACTGCTCACACCTATTAGTATCGGATCCACAGAAGGAGACGTACTCAGCCAGAAAATCATTAACAAATAGGGAATCGGTGCAAAGAGAATCAGGTTGGAAAGGAGGCTCAGGAAAAAAGAGCCAAAATAACCGTATGTCCGCGCGAGATCGTACAGCCACATAGTCAATTCTTCAAGCGACAAATGAAAACCCTCAGCTCCTTGTCTTGAATTTCGCTCTATGGCTGAAGAAAGTCTTTGGTATCAGTTACTCTCCAAACATCTTTGTCCTACCGATGTAATTCATCAGAATCGGTGTAAGATCGATTCCTCGAATTCTCCCCAAGCCGCCCATGGCACAGTCTATTTCGGAGTATCTCTGCACGGAGTCCGTTCTCACTCCAGGACCCATTATTGCTAATGGAACGGGATCACCCCTATGCTCCCTTACACTAACGGGGGTAGTGTGGTCCGCCGTGATCGCAATTATGAGCTCATCCCTATCTGTATTTTTCAGGACGTATCCAACAAGGGCATCAATTTCCTCTATCATCCTGATTTTTTGCTTGACATCCCCATCGTGGCTTGCATTGTCTGTGCCTTTGACATGTACAAAGACGAAATCATATTTCAACAAGCCCTCAACTACGGCCTTCGCCTTTGCAATGGTGTCTGTCTCAAAAGTCCCCGTAGCGCCGGGAACATCCACCAAATCCATGCCAGCGGCTTTACATACCCCTCTATATAGTGCACCTGCAGCAACGCAGAGAGCTTTTATCCGATATTTATCCGTTATCGGCTCAAGTTTTGGCAAGTTACTTGCCCCTCTAAGAAGCACAATATTTGCTGGCAAAAGCCCTTCAGCCCTTCTTTTCGCGTTTATAGGGTGCGACTCCAGAATCGTATGAAACTTCTCAGTTAGCGTGTTCAGGATCCTTGCTGTCCTTTCCGCCTCTTGAGATTTTTCCGAAGGCACAATCTTTTGGACAGCAACATTCTCCACGTGAGGGTCAGAGTCTGATACCATTTTTGAAAGGTCAGGACCCCTCAGGATTAGGGTTCCTCTGTGTTCAATTGAGTGCTTAAATGCAACTTTGATCTCTGGAAAAGACTCAAGTCTAACGCCGTCCAGTGCCTTCGCCAGTTCCTTGTTGCCTTCCTCGATCCTTCCAGCCCTTCTGTCCAACACTAGCATGCGTTTGTCAACAGTTGCAAAGTTACCCCTAAAGCATATGTCTCCCTTTTTTACATCCAGCCCACTACCAAGGGCCTCGAAAACGCCTCTTCCTTCGTAAACCTTAAACGGATCGTAACCAAGAAACGCAAGATGAGCCGTATCGCTCCCGGGTGGGATCCCCGGAGATATCGGATCCATTATCCCGCATGACCCGAACTTTGCGATCTCGTCCAGCGAAGGTGTCTTAGCTGCTTGAAGGGGGGTTAAACCACCCAACTCTTTGACAGGTCTATCAGCCATGCCGTCTCCTACAACCAACGCGACCTTCATAGCTCACATTCTTCCTTCAGTCAGGGTTTGTAACTGTATGGAGTGCTGAGTTTTTAAATATCTTTAATCGGAAAAGAGGCTAAAAAAGTATGAACTTAGCTACTTATGTTTCCACGCGCGCATTTAAACTATTCATCCTTCGAAACAAGTAGCTTCAAGTATGGATGAAACTCTTGTTGTGCGCATGGCTCGAAATTGCGTGCAGGCAGCTCTGATTCAAAGAAAGCTTAAATCCAAGCAACTAAATGTGGATAAGAACATCTAAGAACCTCGTGATAGTTCATGAAAAAGCTAACAACAAAACAGATTGCCCTGATCTCAACCTTTGCTGCTATTTTAATAATAGTCTCTAGGCTGCCTGGAATTCCTATCCTAGGAGGATCAGGCAGCATTGAGTTTACCACGATCTTCTACCCATTCATAGGGATCGTAATGGGACCCTGGTTGGGCATGTTGGCTGTGCTCATAGGAAATTTCTTATTATGGTTGATTCCAACAACGACGTTGTTAGGCCTCTTGATGATACCAGCGGGATCTATAGCAGCTTTAGCGAGCGGGTTGCTGAGTAGGAAGGTCGGACGATTCAACTGGAAACTTGCTGCAATCGTTATCGCCACACTTGATTTGTCATGGTATCTGACGCCTGTGGGGGCAGAGGCCCCATTCTATCCAGTTCTGCATTGGCTAGCCCTAGCGCTTGTTCTTGCTTTTAGGGGGAGAATTGCCGAGTTTACGGAAAGTGCGTCGACGACTAAGATGACGCTTGGAATAGCACTATGCTCCTACATCGCTACGATGGCAGAGCATATGACGGGTAACCTGATCTTCATCTCCGCCGTCGGATTGGTCGTGCCGCTAGAACAAGTCAGAGATGCCATAAAGGCTCTTGGATTGGTCTGGCTGAAATTAGGCATACCCGGCATGCCCCTGACAGGAGAAGGAGGACTGGGAACACTTTTCATGTTAGTACTCCCTGTCTCCGCTGTAGAGAGGTTGGCTATAACCGCCCTTGCTACGTTCATAGGGTTGGCATCGATTCGAATTCTTGGGAGGGCCCGCCTCCTAGTCCCGTCCTAAACAGACCTCAAGCAACACTTTCTTTAGAAATCAACCGATAAATCGTCTGTACGCGCTTCCACGCCTCTCTGATCGCTTTCTCTCTACTGTTCTTATACACTTGAACAGTACATACAGGTTCCCCCTTATCCACTATGACGGATGGGCTGGTGATGTCAAAGACATCCTTGAGTCTACTCAGATCAGGAATTTTGCTCAAATGCTTTGCAAACGTGATCATCTTAACAACGCAACCGTTTGGTTCAGGGATTTTTTCTGGGAGTTCGCCGCGGCAGGCTCTTATGTGCTCTGAGACCAAATTCAATCCAGTCGTGTATTGTATACACTCTAAGGTTGCCTGAAACCTAGGATTAACCTCCATGAGGTAAAGCTCATCGTCCTTTCCTAGGACAAAATCGAAGCCGTTTGACCCAACTAGACTGAGTCTTCTCCCTAAAGCACAAGAAACGTCTTTAATTCTATTCACCGTCTTTTCATTCGCCTTTAACGGCACGATGTTGCCGCAATAGCCAAAGGGCGTGTTTGCACCCAGCCTCTTTACACCTATTAGTTGCCCATTCACGCTGACTACGACGCAGTCGTTTCCATTTCCCAGTACGGATGAACTGGCGTCTGTTCCTTCGATGTGTTCTTGAACGAAGACCTCTTCATAGCGGCCAGATACCGTCTTGAAGTATTTCCTCGCCTCAGAAAGATTCCTAGCCAGTCTCAGGCGGAACCCTCCGCTACCGCCAAGAGGTTTAAGTACAACAGGGAAACCAATCTTCTCGGCAACTTCAACGCATTCTTCTGCTTCCTTTGCCCTCTCTGTTTTCGGGCAGATTATCCCGATTTTTTCTGCTACAGAGAAAAGCTTTTCCGGGTTCCTCACGGTTTTTAGCGTTTCAGGAGAATATCCCAGAATAGGCGCTAGGCGATTGAGCCTAGACCACAGGTCAGGTCTGTCATCCAAACCGCTTCCTAGGAGGATGAAATCAATATTATTGTGCTGATGAAGTGCTTTTTCAGCTAAGTCATAGAGCAATTCGCTTAGCGGTTTATGTGAAGGGTGTTCTCGACGCACATGAGGCGTTGGACGGAGGACTGTTAGGAGGACATCCGCGTAAGGAACGATATCCGTGTCGCCCCAGTAGTCTATGGCTATTACTTTGAAACCTAGTTGCTTAGCTAGACGGACTATAGGTCGAGCATTAAACCCTATGACCATGACGGTCTGTTCTTCAAAACTTGACATAGCGTTTCTTCCTAAACGTGGCCCAAAGTCTAAATATTTGGTAAGGTTAGGACCATTAAACGCATGTTTATTCTTGTAACTAGACCTCTTAACTGACTGTATGTAGGGGAGTTCGATCACTAAGTGCAACAATCAACAGTATAGCTGCCGACAGAAAAATGCATGGAAGAAAAGTCAGTCTTTCAATTAGATATGCAAAAGACAAAAAAGGGAGAGAAGAAATTAAGCGAACTATTTCTTAACGTATTGTCGAAATTTTTTCCCACAGCACTCATATAGCTTAACGTGTAGCCTCGGGTTCACATCCCACTCCTTCAAGGGTTTCTCAACATCTTTCCCACACTTTGGACACTTAGCCATTTTCATCTCCTTCCTTTCTTGCGGTTTCGGCCAGTGAAACCACTGTTGTGAATTGTTTATGTTCATCAGAGTATTAAATAAGAAGAAGGGAGCCAAAACGTCGATTTTTTCAGAAAAGGAGCACGTTCTAACCATATATTTCGAGATGCTTTTTTAAGAAGGATTTAGGAATACTTAGTTTCAAATGGCTATCTTGGATATCTCAAAAATGGGTTGAGTAAATAATCCATCATCACAAAACTCAAGATAAACTACTTCCAAGAAGGACGAAATCGACGTCCTTGCGTTGATGAGATGCCTCTTCGGCTAATTCGTAGAGTAATTCGCTTAGTGGTCTATGTAAAGGGTGTTCTCGACGCGCATGAGGCGTTGGAAGGACGACTATCAGGAGGGAATCTGCATGTGGGACAATGTCCACATCCCCCCCAATATGCTAATTGTCTTTTTCACTCTCTCTACTTGATACACTAAATGTCTTTTTGATTTCCTTGTCTAGTTCGTCGATTATCCTCCTGTACTCTATGTCCAATTGGACAAGCCATTCTTGCAGTTTTTTCCAAAAGCCTCGGCCTTTCAAAACTTTGCACCAACTAGTTACGGCATTCCGCGCGCAAAAAACAACCTTATCAGCGCCTTATTTAGCTATAGTGCAATTCTTGTTCAGGGATCGGCATCAAGACAGGCTAGTGTAGCCTAGGGGGCATTTTTTTACAGCAGCCGTGCCTCCTGTAGTGACACCGTGCAGTTATGCGTAGTTTTGGGATTGTGTTAGAGAGAAGCCATATTTTTGATAGCTTTGATTATCGGGGGTCCTAGGATTACCGTTGCAAGAGCGGACATCGCCACTTGGACGGGAGTAACAAAAGCAGCTGTCAACCATATGAGCTGTAAGGCCTCGACGGTGAAGCCATAGAAGAGTTGGTAGGTCTGACATGGTATGAAGATGAATATTCTGAAGAGTATGTCGGCTTCTAATCCGATGAATGCAGAGAGGGCAAGAGCATAAGAAGGTTTGTTTGACTCAAGCTTCAATACGTCTCTTCCGAGTGTTGTAAGGATTACTAAGCACAGGTATGCGAGGTAAGTGTTCCACATACCCCAAATCGGAAGTTGCCACGCAATGGGCGTGATAAAGTAGGCCATTAGGAACATCGTATAGTAAGCGAAAACAGGCTTCCACTTTCCTCTAAACATGAGGCCAGAAACCATGGCTCCGATAGGGGCTCCGATGGTGAAGAGAAACTCGTGGGCGCCTCTAAAGTATATGAAGTGGCCTATCATGACTCCGATGAGGGTTGAAAGAAATCCAGCATAGGTTCCGAGTATGATTCCGGTGATGGGTTCGATGATGAAGATCCATGAGTACCAGACTCCAGATGAGAATTGGGGTAGACCTATTATGGAGTCGCAGACAACATTTAGAGACGCAAAGATGATGATCAGAGGTAGGATTCTTTTTCGCTTGGTTAGATTCAACAAGCCATTGACCTCTGAAAGGGAACATTGTTTCACTTATTGCTTCTTATCAACACAATAATTTTTCCCATCTTTCGCATTTGAAGGGATAACCCCTCCCCCCTACTTTTTTCATTCGCACCTAATTCTGATACGTCTTTTCAGCTTGAAAATCACGATTTGACCATATCTAATGGCACAGCTTTGACGGTCTGAGGGTTAAATTTCTAATTTCAGGGCAGTGTTAAATCCCTAGAAACTCCGTCATCAACTGAGACAACGCATAATAGCTGTATTGATAATAACTATATTGTTGTCCACGAACGAAAGTGTAAATGCTTCTATTAATGTCAGATGTAACGGTCACCGTATCGATTCGATCGACTGAATCAAACAACAGAGAATTAGAATACGGGTGAGAATCGTACGAAGTGCCGGAAATTAGGCAAGACTGGACTTGAGATTTCAGCTATCGGCCTCGGATGTGCCCAATTAGGTTCTTCAAATACACAGTATGCGCTCAAGATTGTGCATCGAGCGTTGGATTTGGGCGTCAACTACTTCGACACGGCGCGAATGTATGACGACAGCGAGATCAAGCTGGGATTGGGCCTCAAAGGAAACCGTGAGAAGGTCTACATATCTTCCAAAACCATGGGTAAGACGAAAGAAGAAGCTTGGAGAGAAATTCTGCAGTCCCTTGAATGCTTGCAGACCGACTACCTTGACAACTGCCACCTTCATGCACTGCAAGATGGTGAAGACCTAGAAAGCCGACTTGGCCCCGGCGGTGCGCTGGAAGCCCTGATAGAGGCACGTAAAAGGGGCTTGGTGCACCATATAGGCTGTACCAGCCACAGAAGCCGTACCTTGATCGAGGCTCTTCAACGCTTCGATTTCGAGGTCATTCTGGTTCCGATGAATATCGTTGAGCGTGAGCCGCTGATAGAGCTTATCCCCCTATGCATAAGGAGAGGTGTAGGGATAACGGTCATGAAGCCCGTTGCTACGGGACTATTGCCAGCGCGACTGGCGTTGAAGTGGCTTTTGAACCAGCCCATCTCAACTGCGGTACCTGGAGCCACCACCCTGGAGGAAGTAGAGGAGAACTCCTTGGTTGGTCACATGGATGATCTTACTCTCACCATTGATGAGAAAGAGCAAGTGGATCGCCTAGCAGATCAGCTCGAGCATGTCCGCTGTCGTGTATGCGGGGAGTGTGAGCCCTGCCCACTGGGTATTCACATCGCCAGCACTCTCGGTACAGACGTACTTTATGATCATTACCGGACGATGGGACCCGAGACTTTTAGGGCCTTCCCTTGGTCCATAGATGTGGTGGTGCAGAAGATTGAGAAGCGCAGGCAGAAGATATCAGCGATCCAGTCCTGTAACGGGTGTGGGGAGTGTGAGGAGAGGTGTCCCTACGGTCTGCCGATAGTCAAGATGCTGCGGGACATGGTTGCGCCTATGGAAGACATGATCAGAATATGGAAAGAGCAGTTGAAAGCATGACGTGATGCACACAAGATTCGCCAATTATTGCGCCTTTCCCGTCGCTTCGACCCTCATCTCTTCATGAAAGATCACACATATTTACAGCGTGGTTGTGACCGGCGATCCTGAACTGGATGATCAGTACAAGGTTGTGGCGAATATGTCCGTTGACCTCGAGGATGGCGTGAACTTCCACTTCTACGTGAACCGGAAATACCGCAAGATGGGGCACAATACAACTCTAATATATGCTTCAAGCATACCCTTTACATAGGGTATAAGAGACATGGCGAAGTACCGCAGAATCCACATGCCAGCACCACTAAACGACGAGATCAAACGGTACATCGAGAACAGCCAGACTTACCGATCAGTGGACCAGCTCTGCCGAGAAGCAGCAGAGACCCTAATGAAAGAACATAAAATCAAAGAAGACAATCCTTCGCCAGGAAAAAGCAAGACCAAGTGGAAAAGCGCAAACATACCCAAAGAACACTACCAGAAGATCCAGGCCTGGATCCACACAGGAGAAAGTCCCTACACGTCAGTCAACGAGGCCCTACGGGATCAGATAAGAAAAATCATTACAAAGAAAAGTAGGTGACAGATTATGTTTCAAGAAACTCTTTTGGATTTTTTGACCGCACAACTAATATCACATGGCGCACAGCTCTTGGTAGCTTCAATGGCCTCTTTAACATTTATCGGAACCTTCTTAGGCCGAACCACTGAGAATCTGCGGTCTGCGAAAACTCTTTTTTTCATCATAGCTGGAGGCATATTGTCCGGAGCCTGCATTTACATTTTTCTTCGATTGCTATACTATAGTTGTTTATTAAACACGACCGTGGCCTACTCCTTTGAAGCAGCAAATAAAACATACTTCAAATTGTTCAATGAACCTCTAAAAGAAACCTACCTCGCCTACTATCAGTTTATCTCTTTACAAGCATCTAACACCAGTCCTTTCGCACAATTTTACAGCTTAACGCAATCATGGACATTAATCCTTTTTAGCATCCTACTTGTTGGTCCACTTATTAACTGGCTCACCTGGCGCATTTTCAAAGACCAAAATAAGAACAGAAGGAAATTCCAAAGGGATGAAGGCTTTGTCAGGAAAAGATGATATTCGGCAGCTGGATCGCGCCCTTGATATTTTGATAATTTTGATCACTACCATCGCCTCAGCCTTGTTCCAGTATGGAGTTTGGTTAAGATCTCCTACAGAAGCAGAAATGACAATAATGGAGAAGCTTATTAGAACCACGCTGCTTCCTGTACTGATAATCATAATCCTTTGGCTTTTCACAAACCTAACAGAGAGAAGAACCCTGGCAATCTGCCTTAAACTCACAACATGGACCCTTAGTCTGGGGTTCATGACCCTCTATTTGGGATTAGCTACCACAATTATGTGGTCCACCTCAGAAGTGGCCATTACAGCAATGTACATTTTACTTCCGACAATATCAACAGCAGTTCTGTACTTCGTCCTAAACAAGTATGAAAAGGCCATGGGAAAAATCTCATTTAAAATAACCATTGGATCCATTATTTTCGCAGCAATGATATCTGCTGGCATCTTCTGGTTGATCTTCGCAACTTAAACTAACCCCCTGCTTCAAATCAGAAGGAAATCAGAGAGGACATGATAAGTCAATATTTTTGTGTCAACTCCAAAAGTGCGAGTTCCTCGGTCATGTATTAGTCCTACTCCTAAGGGGTCAAGCAAGTAGAAAATTTACACGAATTTGATGCGATATAGCTCATTCATTCTATCATCAGTTCTTATTCTCACAAATGCAGTATGAGCGTATCCAAGCGTTTTTTATATTCTTTCAATTTTAATAGGTCACATTTGTTGGACGTGGTGTTGGATGATTTTTTCACCTCAACTACCAATAAATTGGACTCCCGTGTTCCTCTTTTGTGAACAATAATGTCAGGGTAAACTGTTTGAGCGTCAGTATCATCAGGAGAAATATTTTGGTGGATATGATCATAACAAATGGTTATTCTCTTGGGTGTGTTGCCTTTGCCTACTCTATTATATTCGCAATCAACATTCCAACTCGGAAATTCGTCTTCTATGTAAATTGCCAGTCTATGAGTGATAGAGCGTTCATTTGCATCGTTTTCCAACAATATAATATCACATTTGAAAAGCCTTTGTAACGCAGAATCAAGTTTCTTTTTCACTTCATCTTGTTCCATAATAATCACTTCAGTTCATAGTTCCTTTAAACTCTTGACATAAATGATTCTCAAGATGTCAACCGATTTTTGACAGATAGAAGAATCTAAGCTTTCAACCGAAGATTTGACAGAACCTATTAAAGACCATTTCTCTAGTCGTTACATATATCCCCATCAGTATCAACTGAAACTTTACATGAACCCAAATCAACCGATGACTTAACAGAGCCCCAAAGAATAACTTGTCATAATCTAACAAAATCCAGATAGACATCCAACCTAGAAACTAAACAAAAATGAGGGGTTGTGGAGGTTAGCGGGTGACATCTCCACTGTGGAGGGGGTTCGAGTCCCACCCCCGCACCAGATACAGCTCCTCCAGTATTTTTGGCTACTTTTGAAGTGAAATTGGCTAGGTACATATGCTTATCCCAAGAACCTTTTGGATCAGGTTGTTGAACAATAACATAATCATTAGGTTTATTCAAGTCTTTGATTGAGTAAATGGTTAATGGCTAATTCCCAAAAAAAATCCTTTCTACAGTTATTTACTGAGTGCAGTTTTTAATACTTGTTTGAAGTAGCCTGTACCATAACTCAAGGTTATTTGATGAGATTCTCCTTCCCTGCTGGACACCCTCTCTAATCTTCCTCTGACTATCCCCTCTTCCCCCTCTTTGAGCTGCATCCTGAATTCCTCAACATAGGAAACCACACGCTCTACGTCTACATTCTTGAATCGTTTGCCAATTCTCAAAACCTCAACGGGATAGATAGAAGGCATAAAAAACGACTCTGAGTCGTCTAAGACCTTCACATTCGCCACAACCCAACCAAGGCTCTCAATCCTCTCATCATCAGCATACTCATCAGCAATCTCGCTCCACCCTCTCACAGGCTCAAACTCAACCTTGACCGTCCTCTTCAAATCTGCCGACTTGTAAAGAGCATAAACGGTCTTCCTCCTCTGATGCCAACCATACTCGCCTTTACTATAATGCTTGAATTTCCAGTGCAACGGAGGCATACTGAGGTCCCACCTCTCAAACTCGTTTTCAAACCCTGAGCCTGCATCACTGTAAAGGGCGTTTAAAGCTTCCATTAACTCCAAAAACTGCTTTCTACCATAAACCACGAGATCCAAATCACTATACTTCGGATTATAGAAGTCATGCATTATCGAGCCGAAAACCCCAAAATCGGAGATCTCAAGCTTTGACACCTCAAAAATCTTCATCAACAATTCTCTCAAAGCTTGAATAAGCGCGTCTTCCCTGTCCGAATCAAATATAAGCCTCAGCCTCTCGTCAGGCCTACGCATCTCCGATATCTGTTCCTCAGCCAATCCAACAAGATGTGTCTGGAGAGGCCTATAGAAAAACTGGTACTGAGGAAATCTCTTCTTCACAAAGTTTAGCCCACCATCAAAATAAAACTTGTAGAATCTCTTCCCATTCCTCTCCCTCACAGACCTGGAATCAATACTCTTGTAAACCGCCTCCGGCGCATATTCCAGATCACAGACGCAGTAGCCAGGAGGATGAACATAGCCATAGACTCTGAAGATCAACCCCTCTTTCGTAATTGGTGCATCTCTGTCCCTGAACCGCACATAATCACTAACCATACGTTTCTGCGGACGCAAACGCATCCTTTATTATCGCGCGCTCACTCTCATAAGGGACGCATGTACTCGTCTCTCAACCCTGAACCAACAACTATCCTAAACCACTCTTCATCATCGCTTCTCACCCGTTCAAGCATGCCACTCACCAGCATCTTATCGCCCTTTGAGGCCAGAGATCTGAACTGCCCAATCATCACACAGACCTCCGAAACCCTGTCCGCATAAAACGGAGGCCCACTTTCGATTGCACATTCACTGACCTTGTAGATTGCCGGCCTAAACATGGCCTCACCGTCGTTGACAACATTACACGACGCTTCGACTTGGGCGATGGGTTCAAAATGCAACCTTCTAAGGCAAATCTCAGACAGTGTTCTAGTCGCGTTAACGTTAAACCTTACGTGGTTGAATATTCCCTTGTTTAATTTACGTTCATCATAAAATGTTTCTCTGACAAGACTGATCTCTCCCTTGCCCTCAAGCCTCTTCATTGCATCAATTACTCTCCTGAAACTACTCGACCCATAAACGATAACATCGATGTCGCTCCCCTCGTGATGCATGCCCAAACTTATCGACCCGTGAATTCCAAAAGACGCCAGAGGCACCTCCGATTCTGAGGACAATTTACCTATGAGTTGAATGGCCTTCTCCTCTAAGAAGTCTCTCTCATCTTCCTTCAGAAGCTCAACCAGACATTGAGATGGATCAAAAACCCTTAAGATCAGCCTCTTCGGAACAGCTATCAACCATCTCTTCAACATCCTTGAATAGCGAAGATATTGTGGAAAAGACTTTTTGAACGACCCGATTAACTTAAGGTGGTTCTCCGGGCTAAACAACTCCTTAGGCCTAACCATGTCTTCACCCATGAAACTCCATCTATACTTAGTCCACTCTATGCTAAATCTCGACGCGTGCCTAGCTGGAACATATTTCAGAAAAGAAATCACCCTGTCTTCAGGGTGGTCATAACCAAACGTATAAAAAATGAACCTGTCAGTCGATACAATTATCTCACCGTCCCTAAAGACAACCAATTCCCTCACTTCTCAACAATCGTCCGAATAAAAATCCAATCCAAAGTCCTTCATTAAACTTCTACTTAGACAGGTCTGTAATTGAATAATGGAGACCTCATGTAGGAGGAGATGAAGGGTTGAGTTGAAAGAGTATGTATGTGGAAAATTGGCCATCATGAAAAGACTGCTGAGGTATTCTTTCAATTCCCATTGCTTTGGATTTTCCTTAGACTTGCCAGATTCATGAGATTCTTTTTGAGCCTATGCTCATCATTTGTTGCGGTTTATGAAAAGGACGTTTGACGATTGTGGATTCATGAGATCTTTATTGTTTCTTTTACCTTCGTGATAAGTTTCTCAGCATTGCTCACGGCCTCTTTTACTAGTTTTCCGTCGAGTTCAGCATAGATCTCATAATCGCTTTTTTGCCTCAGGTCGAAGGCCTTCCTTAGCGCATCAGCGTATTCCTCGCCTAGAACACCTTTCTTCACTATGTGCTCTCCGAACAAGGAAACGGTTCCCTTATGGGTCTTGGCCTTCAAGCCTTTGCTGAACAAGATCGCTCTTGTTGCGTGGAACATGGCGTAGTATGCCCTTGAAGCCGCGCCCTCTAGTTCTCCGTGTTCTAGAAGCAGTTTTGCTGACCTTAGGGCACTTTCAGCCCTTGAAAGCGAGGTTTTTACGAACGTTCTCGAAGAATCCATCGTCATATAGTATTACGCCCTCTTCCACTACGCTTTCCATGAATGGGGAGCCGAGTTTGATGTATCGCTCAAGTTCGTTTCTGTTTATTTGAACTAGCGTGGTGAGTGTGTTGTTTTTCAAGTCTATGGTTGTCCTAATTCTGGATATCCTGTCATGAATCTTTTTGTTATTTTCCCGTGTGACCACGAGGATGTCTATGTCGCTCTCCTCATCCGCTTCATCCCTGGCGATTGAGCCGTAGAGGACTATGGACTCTATACTGTCTCCGAACTCCTTCACTAACTCGTCCCTCAGGTGAGTGATAGTTCTTCCGTAAGTAATGGTCATGGCGAATGCAGGCTCCAATCTTAATAGGGATGAGGCTTCAAATATAGTTTGGGTTTCATCTGATTCTTCTATCGCGCTAGCTAGCAGAGACCTCAAAAAACATGTTCAGGTTCGCCTCGGTAAAGGGCGCCGTCGTGGGCGAGAACGCGGTCGTCGGCCGGTGGGCCAGTGTTGAGGGGGCTGCGTCATCGGGGACCACATGGTCATAGACGACAGCACAACCTTCAATTCCCCTTACTTGGAACACGCCTCAATTATATATTTTGTTAGTGAGTCTGCTATGTTGGTTTTGGTTACCGTCTGTAACCCTTCCCACCCAGGCGTACTATTTACCTCGGTCACAAAAAATCTTCCATCTTCCTCAGACTGTAAAATGTCCACCCCAGCATAATCACAACCAACCACCTTGGATGCTTTCACGCATGACCCCTCCAGCTCTGGGCTTAACCTGTAGGGTTTGGCTTTTGCCCCTCTAGCGATGTTCGTTTTCCAGCTCTCTCCAAGTCTGAGCATAGATGCGACTACTTTATCACCTATGACGAATGCTCTGATGTCTTGATTCTCATGTGGTACAAACTCTTGGAGGTAGAAAACGTTACGAGCCATCTGTAGGGCTTTGAAGACCCTGTGGGCAACATCTCGGTCATCAACCCTCACCATGCCAACGCCAAATGACCCGAATAGCGGTTTAACCACAACATCACCCCCCAACTCGTCAAACGCCTGCATAGCGCTTCGGAACCCTTCTGTAGCTATCGTCTTTGGCGTGAGTATGCCGGCATCTTCAAGCAAGGTCGAAGTGTAATATTTATCGACGCATTTCTCGATGGCTGAAGCCGAATTAATTACCCTGATCCCAAAATTCTCCAACCGGTGTAGCGTATCCATCCTAAAGATTATCTGCTCTAAAGATCCTCCAGGAATCGCCCTAACCAAAACCGCATCGAACTCCGCTAAATCGTAGCCTCCGCAGACGACTTGTGGAAAACCCGATATCCTAGTCGCAAAGCTCGTTATTGGGAAGCAAGCATGCTCTACACGAACTCTTTCCAATTCTGTGATCAGCGATTGAATATGCCAATCCTTCGGATTTGAGGTCAATATGCCAATTTTCATTTTCTACAATTCACTGCTGTTTAGCAAATAAAATTGAAGCTCAGATGCTGTTGAGCTTCTTTATTTCTCTCTGAAAACGAGAATTTCACCCTTTGCGATGTCGGAGGCCAGATCACCATGATATCTATCGTACATAGAATCTATGTAATCCTTTGCAACATCAATCCCGTATTCAACATACAGGTTTTTGAGATAGAACCTCAAGAAGGTCGGTGAGTACGGTGTATCGTACTCAAACGTTGGCAACAGCTCTTCAACCCCGCCGTAAACTACTATGGTCCCCCTACTCATCATAGCCCCAAGCCTAAGTCCTGCCCTTCCAAAGACCATAATAGTACCAGCCTTCATCACAGCTCCCGCAAAATCTCCCACATCTCCGAGTACGGTCATAACTCCACGGCGCATAAGCTTCCCAGCATGATCCCCAACATTCCCGTGGACGATGATCACACCACCCTTCATTCCAAGGTTGCTCCCTCTATACGCTGCCCCTAAAAAGTTCCCAGCGTTACCCATGACACGTATTAAGCCATCCTCCATCTCCGCCCCAGCCCAATCCGAAACGCTTCCCTTGACTACAACTTCTCCTCCACCCATCATAGATGCAAGGTGCATCCCTGCGCTTCCATTGATCGTTATCTTTCCACGCGTCATGCTAGAACCTATTTGCTTTACGCCTGCAACGTCTCCATCGATTATTATGTGCGGTTCATCTGAGACCCTGTCCGTCCCCGCGCTGACTTGGAATAGCTCCTCCAGCTTGAGTTTCTTGTTTCCAGCCCAGATATCGAGCCCTTTGATGTCTTTCACGGTTTTTCCTGCAAAAACATCTGGCGATATATTCTCGGCTTCAACAGGCACCTTTGGAAGAGGTTTCGGAGTCAACGTAACCTCGGATATCACGATTCATTTGACCCCCAAGCAATCCTTCAGGTAGATATTGTATTTCCCAAGTTTTCCCCCATAGTTTCCAGCAGTTATCCTCTTGACCCCAGGGACCTTAATGGCAGACCTGATCCCCTCAGCCATAGCCCTCTTGACCGACTCCAGATCCAAGCCGTTAATAATTATCTCATAAACGGTGCTGATACCCTCGGGGATCTCAGAATCCGACACCATAGCCCTTATGCTCGGACAAAGCCGAATATTGGTCGATGCCTTCAAGAACTTGTACTTTGATCCCACTTTGCTTCCGCTTCTGCAGACACCTCCTGGAAATGGCGCTATAACTCCTCGTATGCCCTTTATCGAATCAACCGATTCTTCAGCAGCCTCCAGCGCAACATCAGGAGTTTCAGCAAGAATCATGAAGTTTCCACCAGCTATCGCTTTCTTAGAACTAAACTCGTCTTCTATGAAGAATTCCCCATCCATCACCGGAATCCTCCACAGCCTCCTAGCCTTCTTACCCCCAAACCTTTTACTTATTTGATAGCCGTCTCCAAAGTATCTGAGCTTGCCCCCAACGCTGATCACTGCATCACCATCTTCTACAGGAAGGTCATTGTATATTGCTGTCGTCGGGCAGGTCAAGACACACTGCCCTATCCTCTTAAGCAGCTGCTCAGCAAGATCATTCTTCGACATCGAAAAAACCAAGACATCGACGCCGGGTCTCCCATCAGGCGTTTCATCAGGAGGCACCTCACGCTCTATATCTGCCTCGCAGCCACACATGATGATCGATGTTGCGAACCCAGTCAAGGTTCTGGCCGCAGTCAAGGCCCACTCTTTGTTCCTTGCCGTGATGAGCACACGAGCACCACGCATCCCAAATGCTTCAGCAAAGGTGTCTACAATCTCAACCCCATCTATCTTAAAACTCATCCTTCACCACTTCGCGGTAGCGTCTATTCTTATCTCCTCTGGCCTAGGCAGATATTCATCCTGAACAGGATAATTCTCCAAGCTTACTGTGTAATACTTCTCAAAGACTTCCTTAATGTCACCCAAAACAGCCTCCTCGATGTCTTCTGGAACCTTAACATTGACCCAGAACCTTCTTCCAATCGGAGAAGCCACCACCTCGCAATCCTTAACCACGATCTCACCGTCCTTTATGGTGTAACGCGCAGCCGAGAAGGCCTTCTCGACCTCTTCGTAATTCGATGGCTCAAACTTCTTGGGATTGATATCGTAGATGGCTACATCAGCATCAGCGCCGACACCGAGATGCCCCTTATTCTTAAGTCCTAATGCCTTTGCCGTTCCTGCCCGAGTTACTATGGCTATTTCATTGAAGTCGTATTCTCTATCGATGGAGGGCAAAGCAGTTCGTGAACTACCCCACTTGTGAGTCTCCCCCAGCGTATCAGACCTGGCTTTTTCACTCATGAGCCACGCCATAACTTTCGGGTAATAGATGAATGGGCCTCCATTTGGATGATCTGTGGTCAAATAAACTCTCCAAGGATCCTCGACCAGAAGCGCAACTTCAAGCCCAATTCCCCACTGAACCGCATTCACTGGACTACTACTCTTGAACGTGTATGGAACGACACCAGAGCCAGCTTCGAGTTCAACATCGCCGTTGACCCATTTGTTTCCCGTCAATTTATAGAGCCTGTACTGCCACGGACCATCCCCAGTCATCGTGGTTGTATCTGTGAAGATCACTTGTCCAAGGTCTAAAGCCACGTGCTTATGCTTGTTTACGTAGCCAGCAACTTCAGAGGCGCCTGAGCGGAAATCGGCAAAGGATTCTCCAGCAAATGAATTGAACTGGACATGAACCACATGCATAACCCCCCTTCTATCACCACTAGCCTTGATGTCTTCACAACACTGCATAGTTTTCAAGGTGGTTTCATAATTTCCCGGAACACCCAGCCTACTAGCATGCAACTGCACCACATGAGGTAGCCCCAGCTCCTCGCGTGCCCTAACTAAACCTCTGATTATCTCCCTAGGCGTAATGTTAAAGTTCTTAACCTCGTCATCAATGCTATCAACGTTTCCTCCCCACTTCCAATTCTCAACTCCACCAGGATTGACCACTTTGATAGTATAGCCTCTCGTCGCCCTAAGCAACCACGCTACGAATGCCTTCAACTTCTCAAACTCGTTATCTCGAACGTACTTCATGACGAGGTAATTATTGTCCATTAGCGTTAGAAAACCGCTATCAACGATCGGTGTGTCACTCAATTCCTCATGCGTATGCTTCGCCTTTAACGGTGGAACAGCAGGCTCTATTACCGTAGTATAGCCCATCTTCGCATATCGGTAACCAGTAACGTAGGTTGTAGGAACCGAGTAACCTACACCCGAGCGCGTGTACTTGGTCTTCGGAACAGCGTCTTTCCTGTGATCCTCCGGTCTCAACGACCTGCCAGTGTTGACCTTTGACCCCGCTATGTGGCTGTGAATGTCAACGCCTCCCGGCATAACGGTCATGCCCGAAGCGTTGATGACTTTCGCCTTCCTTTCCCCAATCCCTTCAACGATTTTCCCATAATCTATGTAGATGTCCATCTGCTCCCCAGCAATGCCGTTCAAGGGATCAAAAACAAACCCATTTTTTATGACTATTCCAGTCATCTTCTTTCCTCCCTCACTCCCTAATACGGTCAATGATCATCTGCAGTATTTTGGAATCTGGAAGGACCCCTTCATGCGGATCTACAACCTTTCTAAGTCGAATCGGAACCCCATCCATTCGGTAAGCGGTGCCCTCACACTCGATCCCAGCTACGGCAACCGGTATCACGATATTCCCAATCAATGTGGTCATAGTAATCTTTGGGTCCATAACTATTGTGGGAATCTTGGCCAGATTTCGTGCAGCCTCAACCGGGAAACTCGCTGCAGGATCAGACGCTACTATGAGGGCAGCGTCGACCCTTCCCTTAGCCAGCACATCAACAGCGGTGAACTCCCCTGGATTATATCTCGGATAACCCCTACTGAAATCCACAGCATACGGATAGCCAGTCAGCCATGATGAGACCATGCATGAACCAGTGACATTGTAGTGCCCCCGCATGGGCAGAGCCACGAATTTCGTATAGGCATTCAACTCTCTAACCAAGCACACAAGCGCATCCATATTCATGTACTTACTCTTGCTCATCGTCAGCCCAAGCCCGAAGAATATGACTCCGAATTTGCACGTTTTCATCTTCTCAGCCATACGCACAATCTCCTCCATCTTGACTCCCGCCACATCCTCATTTTCCATCTTATGCCCCTTAATTGTCGCTCTAAGAGCTGAAAGCAGTTCGAAGTCCATGCCGGGCTTAATCTTTATGAAAAGATCCGAGATCGTCGCCATACCAGTCTTCCTCACATCCACAGTCACTATCGTCCTGTGCTTCCGGCCCTCTGGAGTAAACAACCCCTTCGGAGAAACGGAGTATCTGGCAGTATGTCTGATATGAGCAGCCGCCGGGTTGCATCCCCAGAACACTACGAGGTCAGCACGATTCTTAATCTCACCAAGCGTCGCCGTCGGCTCACCTACGTCTTGGAATCCTAAGACCGTAGGTCCATGACACACGGATGTCGTATTATCGACTACACCGCCAACCAATTCAGCGAGCTCAATAGCCTTCCTATTCGCATCGCACTCTGTTGAAGCCAGCCCATAGACTAGGGGCCAACTTGAATTCACCAATATCTCTACTGATT